>JQIA01000491.1_pt1 | contig 20002 bp, 16 predicted proteins | sample 811431 | NCBI WGS metagenome assembly JQIA01 (sample SAMN02998118, study PRJNA258478) | marine sediment metagenome | biome: marine; feature: seafloor; material: sediment; isolation source: oil-polluted sediment collected from 3 locations (0.5 km, 0.7 km and 0.9 km)... | place: USA: Gulf of Mexico ...
ACTCTGATCAGGGTGAACCATAAATACGATTTCGTAATGACGCATTACGAGCTCCTTACGGTTGTAGCCTCATAGTCTGGCTCAGCCAACACCAGTTGAGGCAAGGAACAAAAGTTCAGGCTGAATTAAGGACGCGTATTGTATGGAAAAAAAGTAATAAAAGCAAGAAAATATCAGCTTTACTATTTATCTGTATTTGACTGCTTATTCCATTGCAAGGCTACAAAAGTAAGACTACAAAAATACAAGGTTACAAAAACGGCGAGAATTATATCCGTTTCCATTCATCCGCAGGTATTGGTTTAAACCCTCGCCTTGTAGCTGAGGTTATTTAATAAAGTTGGCATAAAGATAACGTGATTTTTAACCTTCTCTAAATCAAGTTATTGTTTTTTTTAACGTACAAGTGTATTTTATACTAAACAAATCACCACATAGAGCGATATTATTTTCAGTAAAAAACTTAGTTTATTATTAATATTAAGTACCCTATCAATTTACTTGTTATTTTTTTACGAGAACCTTTCAACACCCAAAAAACAACTCATTGATTTTAAATTAAATGAACAGTTACTCTATTCTGATCAAGCTATTACACCAATCCCCCTAGAAAATATTTTTAACAAAAGCAAAGCAAGGCTAGGTAATAAGCTTTTTCATGATCCCCGATTATCAAAAAATAATACGGTTGCTTGTGCTTCTTGCCACAGTTTATTTACTGCTGGTGTAGACAGAACCGCCGTTTCGGTTGGCATTAATGGTGCTATAGGTAACATGAATGCACCAACCGTTTTTAATTCCCGCTACAATTTTCGACAGTTTTGGGATGGCAGATCATCTAGTTTAGAAGAACAAATTTCGGGGCCTATTCATAATACTATTGAAATGAATTCAAACTGGTTAGAAATTATAACAAAGCTAAAAGCTGACAAATATTACGTTAATTCATTTACACAGATCTATAACGACGGGATCACAGCTAGAAACATAGCCAATGCGATTGCTGAGTTTGAACGTTCTTTAACAACACCAAATTCATTATTTGATCAATATTTAAAAGGAAATAAACAAGCCTTATCTAAAACCGCTTTACTTGGTTATCATAAATTTATTGATTATGGCTGTATAAGCTGCCATCAAGGTGTAAACGTCGGTAGCAATATGTTTCAAAAACTTGGCATAGTGGAGGATTATTATACTAGCCTAAATGAGAGAGAAAATGACTTTGGTCGATATAACATAACAAAAAATAAAGCAGATAAGTACGTTTTCAAAGTACCTTCCTTACGCAATATTGCAGTTACTCCACCCTATTTTCACGATGGCTCTATAACAAAACTATCTGAAGCTATTGATATTATGGGTTACTACCAATTAGGTAAAAAATTAACAGTTAATGATATAAAACACCTACAAAGTTTTTTAGAAAGCTTAACGGGTGAATGGCAAGGTTCAACATTAAAATGACCTTATCAAAGCGGTACATAAAACATCCATCAAAGCAACACTCCAAACATTGGCCTTTTAAAATTAGCTTAATGGTAATTATAAATGTTATTTTATTAATGTGGTTATACAGTCAAACTATCACCATTTCTAACGTTCAACACCTTAATTTCATTCAAAACTTACGCGATATTAATGAAGCAGACGCCTTAATAGATAAAGAAGTATTAGCAACACATACGCGTTTTTCCAAAAACTATGATGCTTTAGTCTTTTATAGTAATCAAATAGAGAGAAAACTTGCTTTAATTAAAAAATTTCCCCACTTTTTATCAGCACAAGAGAATAAATCACTGCAAACAGCGCTATCACTTTTTGCTAATAACTTTAAAGTTAAAAGCCATTTAGTTGATTTATTCAAGCGTAACAATGCCATTTTAATAAACTCTAGAAATTACTTTATTAGCGAATCAGAAAAGTTATTAGAAAAAAATGAACAAAGTTTGGAATTCAATCGTTTATTAAATAAGTATAGTTACCAAACAGTGCTTAACATTCAAAATTATCACATCGAAAATTTAAAAAAACCGGCATTATTACCTGAACAACTCTTAACTAAAGTGAATAATAACACCCAAATTAAGCACATTGAAAATTTACTTCGTCACGGAGAAATAGCGCTACATGCAGCCACTAAAGCAAGTCAGCATATTAACGCAATTGCAAGGTTAGCAACCGTAGAAAAATATAATAAACTGTTTGATATGTATAATACCTGTTATTCAAAAGCACAAAATAACGCAACAATGTACTTTAAAATATTAGTAGTGTACTCAATACTACTCATTTTATTTGTTTCATATTTACTAATAAACCTGAACAACATTCGCTTATTGTTATCAAGTTCCTATAAGGAATTAGAAGAACGTTATATACAACAACAAAAAACTGAAAAATTACTACTCTTACATGATACCGCTTTTTCTAGTGCTTACGAAGCAATGGTGCTTACCGATGCGAGCGGTATTATCATTGATGTAAATCCCTCATTTTTACGTATTACGGGCTATTCGAGATCTGAAGCGGTAGGCCATAACCCCAGAGTGTTAAAGTCAGGAAAGCATTCAGCGGAGTTTTACCTTGCTATGTGGCATAGCATTAATAATACAGGAAGTTGGCAGGGTGAAATTTGGAATAGAAAAAAATCAGGTGAAGTTTACCCTGAAAACTTATCGATTACCTCGGTAAAAGATACCGAGGGTAAAATAACAAACTATGTTGCTGTTTTTTCAGATATTGCCATATTTAAAGAACAAGAACGGCAACTTAAAAAAATGGCCTACTATGATGCATTGACTAAATTACCTAATAGATTTTTATTAACAGACCGAATAACTCAAGCAATTTCGCAAGCACAACGCAGCGATACTTACCTCGCCATTTGCTTTCTAGATTTCGATGGTTTTAAACCGATTAATGATACTTATGGGCATGAGGCTGGTGATAAATTATTAATTGAAATGGCAAATCGTTTCGAAAATATTTTACGAGAAGGTGATACGGTTGCTCGTATCGGTGGTGATGAATTTGTCTTTTTATTAGTTGGCATGAATAAAATAGAGGAATACGAGTTAGCCATTAAACGTATACTTCACACTATTGCCCAACCAATGACTTTCAATAAAGATATTGTCACATTAACTGCCAGTATCGGGGTAACAATGTATGAAGGTGATGATAAAAATGCTGATACTTTACTCCGTCATGCCGATCAAGCAATGTATGAAGCAAAACAAAAAGGTAAAAACTGCTATTACCTTTTTGATGCGAAAAAAAATACTTATTCAGAAACGATAACAAAAAAAATAAAACGTATTGAACAAGCGTTAATCAATAACGAGTTGGTTTTATTTTATCAACCTAAAGTGAATTTACGCACGGGTAAAGCTTTTGGGTTAGAAGCATTAATACGTTGGCAACACCCTAAAAAAGGCTTAATACCCCCTAATGATTTTTTACCTTTAATTGATAACCATGAATTAATTGAAAGAATTGGTCGTTGGGTAATTGAAACGACTTTACAACAAATGACTGTTTGGTTGATTGAAGGCATAGAGCTTGAAGTGAGCGTGAATGTATCTAGCAGACAGTTGCAACAAAATAATTTTGTTAGTGATCTAAAAGAACTTTTAAGAAAGTACCCTAAAATAAATCCTAAAAATTTAGAAATGGAAGTACTTGAAACAGCCGCACTAGAAAATATTATCGACGTTGCCACTATTATTGAGCAATGCGGTGAGTTTGGTGTAAATTTTGCGTTAGACGATTTTGGCACAGGCTACTCTTCTCTAACTTACCTAAAGCGTTTACCTGCTAAAACATTGAAAATAGATCTTTCCTTTGTACAAAAAATGTTAGTAGAACCAAACGATTTTGCCATTGTACAAGGCATTTTGGGATTAGCATCCGCTTTTCAAAGTAGACCTATTGCTGAAGGAGTAGAAACCTTAGATCATGCTTTAATGTTACTGCAACTTGGGTGCCAGTACGTGCAAGGTTATGGTATTTCAAAACCAATACCAGCCCATGATGTTTCTCAATGGCTTAAACAATGGCAACTTCCTGAGGAATGGCAACGATATCAAAACCTTTATTGGGATGATACTGATTTTCCAATACTTCTTGCACAAATAGAACACAGGTTTTGGGTTGAGCATATTGTTAATGCAGTAACACAACAAAAGCCGATTACATTGCTAAATATTGCTGACCATCGTCATTGTAATTTTGGTAAGTGGTATCACAGTATTGGTATACACAAATATCAACAATTTAATTCATTCAAGCGTGTTGAGCCTAGTCATATTGCGGCGCATCAAACAGCAGAGTTAATTGAGCTTTATATCCAAAAAGGACAGTTTAAAAAAGCGAAACAACAACTCAGTAAACTTTTTCAACAACGAGATGAAGTCAATAAGTATTTAAATACTTTAGCTATGGATGTTGCTCATAAACAGTAATAATAACGACTTAAGCTTACGCCCGACGTTGACGCACTATTTCAAACAAACAAATACCCGTTGCTACCGATACATTTAAACTTGAGACACTACCCACCATAGGGAGTTTCACCAGTTGATCACAGTTTTCACGCGTTAAACGGCGCATACCCTTGCCTTCTGCGCCCATAACTAATGCCATTGAGCCTGACAATTTAACATCATAAAGGCAGGTATCAGTTTCACCCGCTGTACCGATAATCCATACACCTTGTTGTTGTAAATGTTTCATAGTACGCACAAGGTTAGTTACTTGCACTAACGGCACCGATTCGGCTGCACCTACGGCGACTTTTCTCACTGTTGCCGTTAATTTAGCGGCATTGTCTTTAGGAACAATAATAGCTTGTACGCCCGCTGCATCAGCATTGCGTAAACAAGCACCGAGATTATGGGGGTCAGTTACACCATCTAAAATTAATAAAAATGGTGGGATGTTTTTCTTTTCAGCCGCTTGAATAATGTCATCAAGATCATTTTCTGTGAATATTTTTCCTGGTTTTACTCGTGCAACAACGCCTTGGTGTTGCTCACCAAAACTTTTATCATCAAGCACTTTACGCTGAACCATTTGTGCTGGTAAACCATACTTTCTTGCTAAGTTAATAATAGGCATTAAACGTTCATCTTCACGTCCCTTTAATAGCCACATTTCAATAAAACGTTCAGGAGCGCTTGCCAATAAAGCATTAACTGCATGAATACCAAATACTAATTCTTCATTTTTTGCCATTTTATGTCTCTATTTAACTTTATTGAGCCTTGCATTGTGCCTATCGAACTACAAGTATAATTTGGGTATAGATAGCCGTTTACAATAATCATGCTAGCCATTATTTTTTGCTTGTTTACGTGCATTTTTACCCGGTCGTTTTTTACGTTCGCTGCGTTTCTTAGATTTACCTTTTTCTTTCTTTGGTTGTTCTTTTTTGATGTTAGTGTTTTTCTTAGGCTTTTTATTTGTAGCTTGCTGCGTATCTTTTTCACCTACTTGCATCGCTAAATCTATTTTTTTCTCGTCTAAATTAACTGCCGCAACTTGCACATTAACGACATCGCCAACTCGATATTTAATCCCTGAATTTTCACCTGTTAAGCACATACGAACATCATCATAATGGTAATAGTCTCGCCCTAAAGCAGTTATATGCACTAACCCTTCAATGTGTAAATCTTGCAAGCGCACAAACAAGCCAAAATTGGTAACGGTTGAGATAACGCCCATGAAGTTATCACCCACATGATCTTGCATAAACTCACATTTTAGCCAATCACTAACATCACGTGTTGCCTCATCAGCTCGTCGTTCTGTCATAGAACAATGCTCACCTAGCTCAATAACTTCTTCGAGCTTGTAGTCATAACTGCCTTGGTTAGCCGCTTTAATTTGATTTAAGGCTTCACTCTCTTTGGCTTGTTCAAGTAAAATATTTTTAATAACACGATGCACGACTAAATCTGGGTAGCGCCTAATAGGTGATGTAAAATGGCTATACGACTGTAAAGCTAAACCAAAATGCCCTAAATTATCGCTTTGATACACTGCTTGACGCATTGATCGTAGTAACATGGTTTGAATAAGCTCTTGATCAGGCCTGTTCGCTACCTTCGCTAAAATATCACCATAATCCCTTGGCTCAGGAGCCTCTCTATTTGGTATAGAAATACCAAGCTCAGATAAATAGCTAACAAAATTCTTATATTTATCTTCACTCGGTTTATCATGCACACGAAACAAGCCGGGTTTATTATTTTTTTCAATAAACTTAGCCGTCGCAACATTGGCTAAAATCATACATTCTTCAATGATTTTATGCGCATCATTACGAATTAACGGTACAATACTGTCAATTTTTTTATCTTCATTGAAAAGAAACAGTGACTCTTCGGTTTCAAACGCAATAGCACCTCGTTGATTGCGAGCGTCACTTAATGCTAAATACATACTCTTTAAATTTTCTAAATCCGGTACTAAGGCATGATATTCATTTATTAAAGCGTCGTCACCATCAAGAATGCTGGCTACCTTGCTATAGGTAAAGCGAGCATGGGAACGCATTACTGCTGGATAAAATTTACTACCCGATAATTTACCTTTGGCACTAATTGTCATTTCACAAACCATGCAAAGTCGATCAACATCAGGGTTTATTGAGCATAAGCCGTTAGACAGCTTTTCTGGTAGCATAGGGATAACTTGGCTTGGAAAATAGACCGAATTACCGCGAGAAATAGCTTCATCATCTAAAGCACTGCCATGACGCACATAATAACTCACATCGGCAATAGCTACCCACAAACGCCAACCGCCTGATTTTTTTGGCTGACAATAAACGGCATCATCAAAATCACGTGCATCTTCGCCATCAATGGTCACGAGTGGTAAACCACGTAAATCTTGTCTAGGTAGTTTTGCTGACGCTTCAACTTCATCGGCAATACCAGCAACTTCTGCTTGCACTTCATGAGAAAATTGATGTGGTAAATCATGGGCACGTAAGGCTATGTCAATTTCCATGCCTGCGGCCATATGATCACCTAAAACCTCAATGACTTTACCAATGGCATGAGATCGCCTTGTTGGCCTTTGTAATAACTCAAGCACCACCATTTGACCATGCCGTGCGCCGAGTTTTGCTTTAGGATCAATCAATATTTCTTGTTTTATTTTGGTGTCTTCAGGGATTACTGAACAAACGTGGTGGTCAACATAGAAGCGACCAACAATAGGTGCCTTTCTTGGTTCTATAACCTCAAGAATCCGCACTTCTTTACGGCCTTTTCTGTCGGTTCTATCAACCAAAATGGCTTGTACTACATCACCATGAAAAACCCGCTGCATTTCGTGAGAAGAAATATAGAAATCTTTGCCTCGCTTATCTTTCTTAGCAGGATCGTCTGGTGTAAAAAAACCAAAACCATCTCGATGGCCAATAACTTTTCCCGTTAATAGGCTATTTTTTTCTGGAATCGCATATTGCTTAAACTTATTAAAAACTAATTGACCGCTATTTTCCATGGCTCGTAAACGACGTTTCAAACCGACAAGTAGATGATCTTCCTGATAGTTTAACGTTTTAACAAGCGCCTTAAAACTAGGCGGTGGAGAGCACTTTTCAATAAGTGAAAGTAGTAATTCACGTGATGCTACTGGTTTTTCATATTTTTTAGCTTCACGTTTCGCATGGGGATCGTTTAGAGTCACAATAAAGAGGCACTTGTAATGAGTTAATAAGAATTTACTTAACGTGAGTATACCATAAAGTTAACAGTCTATTTAATTGAGTTGGTAGAAGCCGTTTCAATCACGCACTATATTTTTATCATCGTTCTTAAAAAGATTAAAAATAAAGGTGCTTCGATAAAGTAAGCTAATTAGTATAATCTGTTCTTTTAGCAGCATTAATCACTTTTTCAGGCATTTTACTTGCTAATTGCTGTTTCAATTCATTTATTTTTTTATGCGTTGCTTTGTCATCCGTAAGTGCATGATGCAATTGTGAATATAATGCAGGGTAATCTAAAGGGCTGCCATAACCTTGTTGATATATTTTAGCTAAACGCATTTGGGCGGCAAGATTATTCAAAGAGGCGGCAGCTTTAAGGAAAATAATGGCTTGCCTAATATCAACCTGCATAAATTTTCCAATATGATAATAACGCCCTATTTGCTCTAAAGCTTCAGATAAACCTTGATCCGCCGCTAGGCGCATATAATGTAACCCAAGTGCCATATCTTTTTTTACACACACGCCATAAGCAAGCATATCACCCCATAAAAACTGGTAGGACGGCATTTTCACTTTCACTGCCCTTGCCTCAATATCTTGCACTAGTTGGCAATCATCGATAACAACCTGAGATAAATGTTTATTTTCTTTGATTAAATCAAGTAACTGATTGTCCGTATATATTTGAATCACCTGCAACTTTTGGGCATAACTATTCGGCAAGTAACACAAAAACACAATAAAAAACAAAAAACGCATCATCATATTAAAGACCCTGATCAATAAAATAAAAAATTAAAAGAAGTACTGCATTATTAATGCAAAAAACTAGTAATCTACAAAGCAAAACCGATGCCAACTAATATTTTAACTCGAGAAAAAATTAGTTTTAATGACAGGCAAAAAATTCTAATCATCCCTAATTGTTAATTAGTAAAAAAATGACTACTATGGAGAATACGTTATTATCTTCAACTTATAAATATGGCAGCATAAAAATAAAAATGACCACCGAAATAAAACTAACCGATTTAAATATCGGACATTATGTTGTTAACATTGTTGAACAAGCGGGTGAGTTTACACTGAGTGCACCTGCTCATATTAAAAGTATAAAAACAATTAAAAGCCTTAAAAATAAAGGTGTTATTTCTGTTTTAATTGATGAAAGTAAAACACTAGATAACAATATTTTTTCTTCATCAAAGTCTAAAAAAGCAGAAGAGTTATTACACGCGAAAGCAATATTTACTGAATCAAAAAACATCCAAAAAGATATTTATTCAAAAGCACTTCTTGGCGCAGCCATTGACTTAACGCCTGTTGTTGATGTTACCAATAAGTCTGTCGATGCTATTTTTAATAATCCTGACTCGCTCGCTTGCATGGTAAATATTAGAGAAAAAGATGAATACCTTTTAGAGCACTCTGTTGCTGTTTCTATTTACATCACTATTTTTGCACACTATTTACAATTCGATAAAAAAATAATTCAAGAATTGAGTGTCGGTGCCTTTTTACATGATATAGGTAAAATAAAAGTTCCAGAAAAAGTATTAAACAAACCTGGAAAGCTAACCGATGAAGAATTTACAGTGATGAAAACTCATGTAAACCATTCAATCGCAATTATAGAAAAAACAGAGGGTATTAGTGAGCTGAGCTTAGAAATAGCTGCCCTGCATCATGAAAAATTGAATGGAAAAGGTTACCCTTTTGGCCTCTCTGGTAACAAAATCAGCCAGTACGGTCGAATGATCGCAATATGCGATATTTTTGATGCCTTAACAGCAACACGTGTATATAAAAAAGGCTTCACTCACCCTAAAGCATTTTCTATTTTACGAGAGCTTGGTAAACAAGAACATTTAGATACACAGCTGGTAGATCAATTTATCAGATGCATTGGCGTGTTTCCGATAGGTTCACTAGTACAACTAGAATCAAATAAAATCGCTATTGTAGATCAGCGCAATTCTGATGACCCAACCAATCCTAAAGTACGAGCTTTTTATAGTGTTAAGTTAAATCAATATGAAAAGACTCAAGATATTGATTTAACCGACACAGACGATTTTATTGTAAAAGGTGTAAGAGCTGAAGAATTCAATATTAACATGGACACTATCGTTGAAATGTTATTAATGGAAGGTTAGTCTTTCTTGATTCTCTTATGCAATATTTTTATTTTGTAAAGCAGGTTTATTATGTCTGAATCTACCGTAGAATTAGCGCTTAAATTAAAAAACGTTATTGCAAACTCTCGTAATAATGAAGCTATTGCACAAAAATTATTTCAAATTGAAACCGAAATTTTAAGTTGCAAATCAAGCAGTGAATTACTGCAAAAATTGCTTATTTCTATTAAAGAAAAATTCAATTTAACCGATATTTATTTACTATTAGCTGAACCAGCGCCTATTAGTTACTTACTTAGTGGTAATATGCAAACTCATTGGCATCAAGATAACTGCCGTAATGTTGCCATTGAACAATTACAAGCACTGCACCCGCAAAAAAAGCCTTTCTTAACCAATAACATCCATAAAATATCAAAAATATTACCTAAAAAATTATTGAATAAAACTAAATCTGCCGCGTTAACGCCACTAGTACTAGAGGGTGAATTATTTGGCAGTTTATTATTTACTGACGATGATGTTAATCGTTTTCATAACAAACTTGACACACTACTCTTAGAGCAACTAGCCGTTAAAGTCAGTCTTTGTTTATCGAATGCGATGATTAGAGAACAGCTGGAATATATGGCGCACTACGACCGACTAACAGGCGTTGCAAATCGCCGCTTAATGGAAGTATCGATTAATGAGGAGTTAATTCGTCAACGTCGCTATAAGGTGCCTTTTTCAGTGTTATTTATTGACTGTAATAAATTCAAACACATTAATGATACTTATGGTCATGACTGTGGTGATAAAGTATTAACCTACGTTGCAACACAATTACAAGAGTTGATCCGCGAAAATGACAAATGCTTTCGCTATGCTGGTGATGAATTTGTTATTACTTTAGCAAGTCAAACGTATCAAGAGGCCTTAAAAGCCTGTACTCGTTTAACTGAGTTTTTTCAAAACAACCCCATGCCTTATGAAGGCACATACTTACCCATAACAATCAGTTGTGGTGCCGCAGCAAGCGATGGTAAAAAAACAATGGATGAGTTATTGAAGCAGGCTGACGAACAACTTTATTTACATAAAAAAGTGACCGCCACGCCATAAATGAAAAAATAAAACTTAAAATGTTATTTTATTATTTTTAAGTTAGCTTTACCCTTTACCTTTTCTGTAGAGTTCAGTGTAGATTCCGTAGGTTTCTGAGAGACGGAAACACTACTCAAACTGGGTTTTGCTTTAGTATCATCCTTAACTCTAGCCTCTAATTCATCGGCACTTGAGTCTTCAATTGCTAACGAAGTACCTGCACCATTCTCTTTTGCATAAATTGCCGCAATAGCGCCATAAGGAACAGTGATATTCTCAAGTTTACCACCAAATCGTGCGCTAAACTCAATAAACTGGCTTCCTAAAGCAATAGTGCCTACTGCCGTTGCTGCAATATTTAATACTATTTGGCCATCGACTACATAAGACATTGGCACTAAAACACCAACCACATTAACATCAACAACAATATAGGGCGTTAGATCATGATCTGAAATCCAGTCATAATAAGCCTTAACAATATAAGGCTTATTAGAACCCATTTTCTCAATAGGTAAATCAATCATTAATCAGGGTAACCAAAACGTAATTCACGTTCGGTTTCAGTTAACGATACTTGAAAAGATTCACGTTCAAACAAACGTAACATATATGTTTTAAGCTCTTTTGAACCCTGTCCTTCAAGTTCAATACCAAAAGCAGGCAAACGCCATAATAAAGGCGCTAAGTAACAATCGACTAAGCTAAACTCTTCACTCATAAAATAGGGTGCTTCGTTTAAAATAGGCGCAACACTTAATAGACTTTCAGCTAATTCTTTACGTGCTTGTTCTGCTTCAGCTACCGTACCATTTAAAATAACAAGCGCAAGACTATACCAGTCATGTTCAATACGATGCATCATTAAACGGCTACGTCCACGTGCCACTGGATAAACAGGCATCAATGGCGGATGAGGAAAACGTTCATCTAAATATTCAATGATGATTTTCGCTTCATACAGCGCTAATTCACGATCAATTAATGTTGGTACTGTGCCGTAAGGGTTTAAGTCAATTAAGTCCTCTGGCAAGTTTTCCAAATCAACAAAGTTGATATCAACACCAACGCCTTTTTCTGCTAGTACAATGCGTGTTTGATGACTATACATATCATCTGCATGCGAGAATAACGTCATTACTGAGCGTTTATTTGCTGCTACGGCCATATGGCCTCCTATTTTCTGATGAAACTGCTTTCTTTAAACAGATACTGAGGGCAAGTGCCCCCAGTATAACTTTGTACTCTTTAAGCGTAGCGATTACTTTGCCACGCGTAAATTTTTAATGTACGTCTTTCCAATATTCTTTCTTCAAGAAGTAAGCAATAATGAAAAAGATAAACAAGTATATTAATACATTTATACCCATCGCTTCACGTTCAAGCTTACTTGGCTCACCAACGTATTCCAAAAAGTTAGTTAAATCTCGAACCAGAACATCGTACTCTTCTTCCGTTAAGCTACCACCCATTGCAGGAGAAACATTGCCATGCTCATCCATTAGGCTAACACCTTGCAAATCTTGCAATACGTGTGGCATACCAACATCTTTAAATACTGTATTATTCACACCAAATGGGCGTTCACTGTCAATATAAAAAGAACGTAAGTAAGTATATATCCAATCAGGGCTACGTAAACGTGCTTCAAGCGTCAAATCTGGTGGCGCAGTACCAAACCATGCCGCAGCTTCTTTTTTCGGCATCGTATTAGTAATGTGATCACCAGGTTTTTCACCTGTATACATATAATTTTCAACACCCTCAGCTTCATCAATACCTAAGTCTTTAAAGGTACGATTATAACGTTGATATTGTAATTGATGACAACCTAAACAGTAATTCACATAGGTTTTAAAGCCATTTTTTAATGACTCTTTATCAGTTAAATCATTATTAGCCTGGTCTAAATGAGCACTTGATGAAGCCAATGCAGACATTGACACTAAGGTAACTAAACCAAAAGCGATCGCTTTAATTAAATTTTTCATTAGTGTGAAACCCTCTCTGGAACTGGCTTACATTTTTCATTCTTAGAATAGAACCACAATGCAACAAAAAAGCCAAAATAACCAAAACTAGCAATAGTACCAATTAAGTTTGCTGTTGGCGTTGCTGGTAATGTACCTAAAGCACCTAATATTACAAAACAAATTGCAAATTGAATTAGGTTAAATAAATGTAATTTAGAGCGATACTTAACAGATTTTACTACACCGCGATCAAACCATGGCACAAGGAACAACACAATAATGGCTGAGAACATACCAATAGCGCCTAATAGCTTATCGGGAATAACACGTAAAATAGTATAGAAAGGACCAAAATACCAAACCGGTGCAATATGCTCTGGCGTTTTCAAACCATTTGCTGGTTCAAAGTTTGGCGCTTCCATAAAGTAACCGCCACCCTCTGGTGCAAAAAACATTACCCAACAAAATAAAATTAAGAAACCAGCAACACCCATAATATCTTTTACTGAATAATAAGGATGGAATGGGATAGCATCAACAATATCGTATTTTGCACTATATTGTTTATGGAAAGTAAACTTACTTAACTCTTCTGGTTTAACACTACCTTTAGGTTTTTTAATGTTAATGCCGTCAGGGTTATTTGAACCTACTTCATGTAAAGCAAGAATATGCAAAAATACCAAAATAACTAAAACCAATGGCATCGCAATAACATGTAACGCGAAAAAGCGATTTAAGGTAGCACCGGAAATAACATAATCACCACGAATCCATAGTGTTAAATCATCACCAATCACAGGAATTGCACCAAAAAGCGAAATAATAACTTGTGCACCCCAGTACGACATATTACCCCAAGGTAATAAATAGCCCATGAACGCTTCAGCCATCAATACCAAGAAGATCAACATACCGAAGATCCATAATAATTCACGTGGTTTCTGATACGAGCCATACATAAGGCCGCGCATCATATGTAAATAAACCACAACAAAAAATGCTGACGCACCCGTTGAATGCATATAACGTAGCAACCAACCGTAATCAACATCACGCATAATGTACTCAACAGAAGCAAATGCACCATCACCAGACGGTTCATAGTTCATGGTAAGCCATACGCCCGTTAAAATTTGATTTACTAGCACTAACATGGCTAATGAACCAAAAAAATACCAAAAGTTAAAGTTTTTCGGTGCAGGGTACTGTGCTAAATGCTTATTCCAAGCATCCGTAAGTGGTAAACGCTTGTCCATCCAAGCCATAAAATTAGCTAACATTATGCTTCTCCTTGGCCGACACCAATTAATAAGGTATCTTCATTAATGAACGAATGCTCTGGAACCACTAAATTCAATGGTGCAGGCACCCCTTGAAAAACGCGACCAGCCATATCAAATTTACTGCCGTGACATGGACAGAAGAAACCATCGCTTACACCTTCAACGAACTGGTCAAAATCACCACCGTGGTGAGTAGGTGCACAGCCTAAGTGAGTACAAACACCTAACGCCACCAAAAACTCAGGTTTAATAGAGCGATATGCATTTGTTGCATAAGCAGGTTGCTGCGCTTTTTCAGAATTAGGATCACGCAGCTGGTCATCATGTTTAGCTAAATCTTGAACCGTTTTATCTGTTCGACGAACGACATAAACAGGTTTACCACGCCATTCAGCACGGATTAATTGACCTGGCTCTATTTTACCTACATTGACTTCTACTGGAGCACCCGCTGCTTTCGCGCGAGCACTAGGATTCCAGGAACCAATGAAAGGCACAGCCACACCAGCCACACCAACACCACCAACAACGACAGTAGCCGCAGTTAAAAAGCGTCGTCGGCCGTTATTCACAGGCACGTTGCTCATTCACACTCTCCACTTTACATTAATTATCAAACAATTATATTAACGTGGTAATTTATACAATTACCATACTGTAAACATATAGTTACCAGTACAAATTAGTATCGTTTTGATTTTGTTTGATAAGACTCATACCAAATGGTACATCGACAAAAAATTTTTATGATCATAAAGAAATGAAACGTTTTTTACAAGAGCAAAAAGGGGGGAACTACGGTAAAAACAGAAATATTTTGAAATATATTTATTAAAAATTGAAATAATACCAATTTCATCCATTAGAACATTTATTTAAAACGCTGTAAAAATTGCCAAATATTACTCATTTGTTTTATTAACTAATTGATTTACTTCTTTAATAATCAAACCTTACGTTCTTAAAAAAGACTACATGGATATAAATGATCACATACCCAGTGAGATTGGCAGAATATCTTCTAATCCGTATTTTTTGCATTTGCGGCTAACTTCAACAGCTTCTCTTTTAAGCCTTTTGGTGCATTTTTAGCTATGTTCAATAAATGTTCAGCGGTGCGCGTTGAAATTGCTTGTACTGATCCTAACGAGGTGCTGTGCTGGTAGGTTTGTTGACTCGGCACTGCTCTATGCCCTTGTGGGTTTACCTTTATCTCTATCTGAGTAAATTGTCCTTGAGTTTGTATCGTTAACTGCTGACAAATATTATTACGTTCAAACTGTAGCCTTTGACCCCAAACAGGCGATTTTACTTCAATGATCAACGTTGACTGCACAAAATTAGCAATATTGAACGCATTTTCTGGTAGATCAGGACATATTTGTCGTACAATGTTAGACAATAACATCAAAGAGTTGGTTTTTGCCTTAATTTGTGCCAGAGTGCCTACTTTTGAGTCAAAAAGTACTGATAGGTTTATAGGGGCTTTAGGTCTTCGTGCCATAAATGTAACCACCTTATTCTCTTTTAACTAGGCTTTCTAGCAGAGATTCTTGTAGGAAATGGGAAGTAACCCCAAACAATAAATATGAGTTTAACACTACTATACCGAGGAAAGAACGTAAGATTTTCAATGCGTTTAAATAAGTTGTATTGGCTTTCTGCTATGCTAATATTTGCGCTTATTTCAGGTTTTGTTATTCATTTAATTTTATCAAAAGATGATCAACCAAGTGAGGTGGTTAGCTATCTCTCCAATCAAGACTTCTCTAGTCAATCATCCTCTTATACCATAAATCATATAAAAGCTTCCGCTGTAGCAGAAGCTAATCTAAAAAATACAACCTTAAAAAAGCAACAATTAACCACATTAACCATAAAGTTAGCGGAGCTACAAAATCAGGTTTTACGCTTGAATGCCCTCGGTGAGCGGTTGGCCGATAATGCTAAAATACCAGCAACAGAATTTAATTTTCAGCAGTTATCACCTAGCGGCGGCCCTTTGACTCAGGTAACTGAACAAAATTACAAATCATTTTCACAACTATCAATAGAAATTATCCAGCTAAAAAACTTACTTGATCATAAAGAAAATCAGCTTAATATACTTGAATCTTTAACCTTGGGTCACCATATAGAAAACTCTCGCTATTTATCTGGCATGCCTATCAGTAAAGGCTGGTTGTCATCCTATTTTGGCTTGCGTAAAGATCCTTTCACTGGTCGTGCAAGCATGCATAAAGGGATTGATTTTGCCGGTAAAGAAGGTGGTGGAATTATTGCAACCGCATCGGGTATAGTGAGTTGGGCAGCAAAACGTTATGGTTACGGACAATTAATTGAAATTAATCACGGCGACGGTATAAAAACACGCTATGGACATAATAAAGAATTATTAGTTAAGGTAGGCGATGTTGTTACTAAAGGGCAAATTATTGCACATATGGGTAGTACAGGGCGCTCAACTGGCCCTCACGTACATTATGAAATCTTACATAATGATAAACAAATAAATCCATTAAAATTTGTTTATCGAAAAGCAAAGTCGCAGTAAAAATAATATTCACTCAGCTAGCAAATGACTTGCTCGCTAATTTCACAAAATGGTTATATAAAATGTTTGTAAAGTTGTTAACAAAAATGTTCGGTAGTCGCAATGATAGACTACTAAAAAAAATGAACAAAGAAGTACAAAAAATAAACGCATTAGAGCCAATTCTTGAAGCACTCAGTGACGAAGAATTACAAATAAAAACAACTGAATTTAAAGAACGTTTAGCCAAAGACGAAACCTTAGATCAAATTTTACCCGAAGCTTTTGCTGTTGTTCGTGAAGCAAGTAAACGTGTATTTGGCATGCGCCACTTTGATGTACAAATGATTGGCGGCATGGTTTTAAACGATGGTAAAATTGCCGAAATGCGCACAGGTGAAGGTAAAACGTTAACCGCTACCTTGCCATCATACTTGAATGGATTAACAGGCAATGGCGTACATGTTATTACCGTTAACGACTACTTAGCAACACGTGATGCTGATTGGAGTAGACCATTATTTGAATTTTTAGGCTTAAGCGTTGGTTGTAATATTGCAGGTTTAACACCGCAAGAAAAACAAGCGGCTTATACTGCTGATATAACTTACGGCACTAATAATGAATTTGGTTTTGATTATTTACGTGACAACATGGTATTTTCACCTGAAGAACGTACCCAGAAAAAATTAAACTTTGCCATTATTGATGAAGTCGATTCAATATTAATTGATGAAGCGCGTACACCCTTAATTATTTCAGGGCAAGCAGAAGACAGCTCCGAACTCTATAAAAGTATTAACTTAATAGTACCAACGCTTGAAGTACAAAGTGAAGAAGATAAAGATGCTGAAACAGGTCAATCAGAAGACTTTGTTGAAGGTGATTTCACCATTGATGAAAAATCAAAACAGATATATTTAACTGAACGCGGTCAAATTCACATTGAAGATATTATGCGTGAAAAAGGCTTGCTACAAGAAGGTGATACACTATTCTCAGCTTCAAATATAACCTTATTACATCATGTTATGGCTGCACTTCGCGCCCATAAGCTTTTCCAAAAAGACGTAGATTACATTGTTAAGGATAACGAAATAGTTATTGTTGATGAACACACTGGACGTACCATGGAAGGCCGTCGTTGGTCAGAAGGCTTACACCAAGCCATTGAAGCCAAAGAAGCGGTAAATATTCAAAATGAAAACCAAACCTTAGCGTCTATCACCTTTCAAAATTTCTTTAGAATTTATGAAAAACTATCAGGTATGACAGGCACAGCTGATACTGAAGCTTTTGAGTTTCAACATATTTATGGCTTAGAAACCGTTATCATTCCGACAAACCAGCCAATGATTCGTGATGATATGGCTGATCTTATTTATCTAACCACGGAAGAAAAAATTGAAGCCATTTTAGACGATATTAAAGACTGTGTTAAACGTGGGCAACCCGTGTTAGTTGGCACAATATCAATAGAAACCTCTGAATTTTTATCAAACTGTTTAAAGAAAGCTAAAATTAAGCATAAAGTACTGAATGCTAAGTTTCATGCCCAAGAAGCTGAAATTGTTGCCGATGCAGGTAAAGAGTTTGCAGTCACTATTGCCACGAATATGGCTGGTCGTGGTACCGATATTGTACTTGGTGGTAATTTAGATGCCTCCATTACCGCTTTATCCAAAGGGAAGAAGACTCCTAGCGACGAACAAATTGAAAAACTAAAAGCACAATGGAAAATAGATCATGAACGCGTACTTGAACTTGGTGGTTTAAAAATTGTCGCTACTGAACGTCATGAATCACGCCGTATAGATAACCAGTTACGTGGTCGTTCAGGTCGTCAAGGCGATGCTGGCGCTACCCGCTTTTATCTTTCAATGGAAGATTCTTTAATGCGTATTTTTGCCTCTGAACGTATTTCTAATATGATGCGCAAATTAGGTATGGAAAACGGTGAAGCAATAGAGCACCCATGGGTTACTCGCAGCATAGAAAATGCCCAGCGTAAAGTTGAAGGTCGTAACTTCGACATGCGTAAGCAACTCTTAGAATATGATGATGTTGCTAACGATCAACGTGGTGTTATTTACGAACAGCGTAATGAATTACTTGATGAAGCGGATATTGGTGAAGTCGTTGACAATATTCGAGGTGATGTAATAAACAGCATTATTGATCAGCATATTCCACCCCAATCACTCAATGAAATGTGGGACATATCGGGGTTAGAAGATCAGCTAAAAGGTGAATTCAATACCGAATTACCCGTTGGTAAATGGCTTGAAGAAGACAATAAACTGCACGAAGAAAGTTTACGTGAAAAAATTGTAGGTCAATTTGAGCAAGTGTACAAAGACAAAGAAGCCAAAGTTGGCTCAGATGTTTTACGCCAGTTTGAAAAAGCGATCATGTTACAAAGTTTAGATTCTCACTGGAAAGAACACTTGGCAGCCATGGATCACTTACGCCAAGGTATTGGTTTACGTGCTCATGCACAGAAAAATCCAAAGCAAGAATATAAACGTGAATCATTCGAATTATTTACCGAAATGTTAGATAACTTAAAATATGACGTTATTGGTGTTTTATCAAAAGTACAAATTCAAGCCGAATCTGACGTTGAAGCCATTGAAGAACAGCATAGAAAATCAGAAACACCAACAGCCTTTCAGCATGAAAACGTTGGCGCGATTGATGACAAACCACAAATGCCGCGTGTTGGCCGTAATGAACCCTGCCCTTGTGGCTCTGGTAAAAAATACAAACAATGCCATGGAAAGTTAAGCTAAGTTAAACTAAGTTAACCATAAAATAGGCTTTAATCTCCCGATGAATAAAACCATTCATGTTGCCGTTGGTGTTATTATTTCCACCAATGCGCAGCAGGAAACTCACTACTTTCTCACCAAACGTCTTGCTGATGTACATCAAGGCGATAAGTGGGAATTTCCTGGTGGTAAAGTAGAAAGAGACGAAACCGTTGCTCAAGCACTTGCTAGAGAACTAAAAGAAGAAGTTGGCATTGAAGTGCTAACTTGCCAACCGTTAATTAATATAAAACATGATTACCGTGATAAAAAAGTATATTTAGAAGTCTTTATAGTTGATAACTATCTTGGTGAGCCGAGTGCTCAAGAAGGACAAAAGCAAGGTTGGTTTTTATTAACAGAATTTAAAACTCTAGATTTCCCCAAAGCAAATGAAGCCATTATTGAAAAGCTTATCACTTCTCATTCGTAATTCGTAAT
>JQIA01000493.1_pt1 | contig 19962 bp, 16 predicted proteins | sample 811431 | NCBI WGS metagenome assembly JQIA01 (sample SAMN02998118, study PRJNA258478) | marine sediment metagenome | biome: marine; feature: seafloor; material: sediment; isolation source: oil-polluted sediment collected from 3 locations (0.5 km, 0.7 km and 0.9 km)... | place: USA: Gulf of Mexico ...
ATAAAAACAGTATCAATATTGGCAGCAATTACCTGCTCTTTTACAGCCCCTTCAACGGTAGCTTCCTTTGTACCGGCAGCTCCTCTTGAAAGGACATTCTTCCGTTCAAAAACCTTAGTTATTATTACATCATTTAAAAGAACCCAATCTCCGGTAACTGGAAATAGACCACTTTTTTCTGCCTCATATCGTAAACTGCCAGCCGCTGTTACCAAAGTTTCTGTTTGCAGGTCTGAGACAATAAAACTATTTTTTCTAACCCCTGTTACCCTGACTGGTTTAAGATTTACGTTGTCATTTTTATCATACTGGTTTTCAAAAAAATCATCCCATCCAAGTTTTTTAAGTGTCATTTTATTATACCTTAAGTTTTCGCTATTTTATAATAGCGATATTTTATTTTAAATTTGATATTTACAGATTAATAAAAGAGTGGTTAAGGCACAACTGTAGGGCTAGAGGAATTAAGATTTGTAAAATAAAAACAACACTGTCTTACGTGTTAACTGACTTAAAGCGTATAGCCCCTGTGCATCTTAACCGATTTCACAATTGCCACAAAATTTGATGAGTTTTTAAACATAAAAGCCTACTTAAAGTTATAATTAAATACCTTAATAAAATGCAGTTAACGGCATGTCAATAATTTTAAAAGAAAACTTTTATAGCTGTTGTGTTTGAAGGTGTAAATTGGGTTGGGTAGTATCACTACCAAATTTTTTTTATAACTATGTTTGAGATTACGGTTATTTTTAAATCATATACGATTAAACTGGTAAATACAGGTGTGGATAACGCTTTGGTTGAAAAACCTGAGTTTTTTGTAAGGGGATTTAAACGAACAAGAATCTGGCGGAATCTTTTTCAATTGATTGGCAGACATACATTCCTTAAAAAAGCAGATAAAAATGCTTTCATAAATTGTATCCCGCATTTCCAAAAACATACGCGATGATTATTGATAAAACCATCGCGTATATTTTGAAATAACTATTATCCATTACCAATAATTAGCTTTCCACGGTAAATGCAGCATTTTTTGGAATGGTTAGTGGCTCTTGCGGTTGGTCCGGCTCATCCGGAGGAAGTACATTCTTGAGTTTCAAGTGCGGCATTACAAGAACCATTAAAGCCGGAGTAACTATAAAGTTAGCAGCAAGTGCCATAAGAATGACAAGTCCAGAGAAGAATCCAAATTTATTTGTACTCGTAAATGTACCACCAAGAAGTACAAAAAAGTTGGCTGTAAGAACAAGTGCCGTTATTAACAAAGCCCTGCCTGTCGTGAGGAATGTCTCCCGGACTGCTTCTTTAGCGTCATCAAGCTTTTCATAATATTTTCGGTAGTTATACATAAAATGCATAGTATCATCAACAACCAGCCCAATGGCAATACTGCAAATCATCAAAGCATTTAAGTCGATAAAAACTCTAAAAGCACCCATAATTCCCATAACGATAATAATAGGGAGCATATTGGGAATCATACTTATTACGCCCAGTTTTGTATCACCGACCAGAACAATCATCATCAGTGAGATCACGAAGGCCGCAACGATATAGCTTTTAGTCATACTTCGAATCGATGCGGAAACAGCTTTACCCATTAAAGGCGACATTCCGGTAACAGTTATCTCAGCGATACCTTCAAACTCCTCTTTAAACCGGCTGTGGATATCATCCGAAAGACGCTCGGTATCCAGGACTTCCATCCATGGTATTTTAAATGATATTCGGGTTTTGCTGAACTTACTGTCCACAATTTTTTCAAGGTCGTCAGAACCACTGTTTTCAAAAAGAAGAAGTTCCTGAGCTACAAGAGCTTTTTCACTAGGGATCGTATAAAAATCCGGATTGTTTTCATGCAGTGCCTTATTGGTCTCTTTCAGAATATCGTTCATTGAACGAACTTTTCCGATATAAATGTCACCATCTTTTATCTGCTTTATTTCTTTACATAAATTATCAATACGGTTTAAAATTTCTGGATCATACAGGCCGTTTTCTTTTTTTGTATCCAAAACAACCTCAATTGAAAGAATTCCTTTGAGGTGCTTATCCAAAAAATCTTCATCCTGTCTTATGGTCATGTGTTCTGGAAACGTATTTTTATGATGGTGAGAAAATTTAAGATCAAGCGTAAAGAATATCGAAATAATAAAGATGAGTGCACTCGCAATGAGAATCTTTTTGGGATTTCCTGAAGAAAAATCAGCAATGGCGATTAAGATTCTGTCCATCCGTTTTTGACCTTTACTGTTTGTTTCCTTTTTTACTTTTATAGGTGTGATTGCAAGAAATGCTGGAAGCATGATGACTGTATAAAAAAGGGCGAGCATTACACCTATGGAAGCAAAAATGCCCAGATGACCTATGGAGCTTAACTCAGAAAGTGAAAATGACATCAGTCCTGCAGCAGTTGTAAGACTTGTCATAACAATTGCTAAGCCTGAATGACTTAGTGCGAAAGCGATAGAGTCTTCTTTGCTGTGTCCTTTTTGCAGGTGCCGGTAAAAAATTGCCAGAATATGAACGGCATCAGCTATGCCAACGGCAGTGATAAAACTCGGTAGAATTACACTGAAGACAGAGATTGAAACACCCGAAAGAGCCATTATACCCATGGTTGAGAGCAGGGCACTGTATACAATAATAATTGGGAAGATTGAGCCAGATATTCTTCTGAAAAGTATAAACAGAGACAGCAGTATAATACCAAGCATTACTTTGGTGAAAAAACCCATATCCTGTTTTGTCTGGTTGTCATAGATTTCTTCAGAAACAGGGCCCCCGGCAATTGCGATCTTAAAGTCTGGTGCTCTGTAGCGGTCAAGTATTTCGTTTACAGCGATAACGACTTCTTTATTGTCTTTTTTTGATATGAAATGACGTCGTGCTGATTGTTTTTCTGATATTGCAATTTCTTCTTCAACAGGTGCTTCATCAGAAAAATCATCCGACATTTCCATGTCATCGGTACTTGCTGAACCTGTCTCTTTTATAGATGCAAGGGGTTTTACTATGAATGCAGCTACCTGGCCGTCCTCTGATATATAGTCATTAAGATAAACAGGGTTGCTCAGGACATATTTTCGTAAAGCAACAAGATCTATTTCTTTTTCAGGCCAGTCTTTTAAAAGTTCTTCAACAACGAGCGTATCGTCTTCTCCTCGGGTACTTCGTGCGTTTACAAGGCTGTTTACCTCATCAAGATGGGGTACACCATTTTCAAGTTCGAGGTGAAGACTTTTCAGTTTTTTTAAATATTTTTCAGTGAATATTTCCGGGGTCTGTACTGTGAAAATTACCACACGGTCCTGGCCAAACTGATCTCTGAAATTGTTATACTCAATTCTTTGAGGATCATCCGGGTGGAGCATACCTTCAAATGAGGTGTCAACTGTAAGGTTTTTCATTTGAACAGCAAGTGCCACAATCAGCATAAACATCAAAATCAAAGTTTTATATTTGTGCCTGATAATAAAGTAACCCAACTTTTCAAACCATGCCTCAACCCAAAGTTTAAAGTTTGACATATCCTTCTCTCCTCTTAACTCAGTTCATATTAGGACATCTTAATTAGTCATTTCCCGAATTCATTCCGTGGATGACTCGCAATATACTATTGTTCGTTAAATCTATTGATAATTTAAATTATCAGTAGATCAAAATACCTTAAAACAATTCATCAACATTTTGTAGAAGTGCCACAGCTTTTACTCTGGCTATTTCATTTGCAAGATTCTGCTCAGGTAACAGGTTCTCAGGTGCTTCAATGATCTCTTTAAGTGTCTTCACAAAAAGCTCCCGGTCCTGAATCCTGAAGGCATAATACTGAGCATAATAAACAAGCCACATTAAAAACTTTCGTTCTGAAATTTTGAGTGCCTTATCAAAATGTATCTTCGATTTTTCCGGTTTACCACCAAACATTACTGGTCTGGCAGCATTATAGGTTCCAATTACCGCATGGGCACCACCATATTTGTATTTATCATCCAATACTAAAACTCTTTCCATGAGTGCTTCAGCAAGTGGTACATCTAAAAAAGCATAAGAATTATCAGAAGCAGATGTGCCGATCCATCCAAAAGTAGACGTCAGAAGTGCAAAAAGAGCTGGTACATCTTCCTTATCAAAGTTCAAAAGTGCCTCGGCATAGTCCTCATCAGATTTATCGAATGTACTCTTAAAATCAGAATTCCCTTTTAATATACGAAGAGCATATTCCTTGGCTTTTTTATAATATTTTGCAGACCGTTTTTTGTCTGTTTCCTTTATAAGAAGAGCATATCCGGCGTTTAGCTCTGAAGCTGACAATAGGAGCTGAGGATCATTCGGTGCCATTTCAATAAACATATCAGACTGAATGATCATGGCAGGCATAGCCTGGCGCATCTGCTCAGGGTCAGGGTATTTGTTTACAACCTGCTTACCATATTTCCCCATAAATTTTGCTGTGTCGACCATCATGTTCTTTTTAAAAGAACACCCTGAAAATATAAAAATAAAGGCAGTTGCCAAGAGCACATTTCGATTTACAACGCAGATACGACTCATTTCGATTCTCCTTTTAATATAATTAGGAACGTAAATTTAATAACCGGAAGCAAATTCGGCGTATTTTGTTTCGTTTATTAAATTCTTATTCCATAGTTTATAAAATCATATAACAGCTTCTACTGAATTCTCTGATAATCACTTTCCGGATGTACCTGTCTATAATCATCTAAGTGTCTAAGCGTCTCGTTGAGAAGTTCTCTTGTATATAGTTTCCCAACAAGTGCTTCTCTTGTTCTGAGTTGCATATCTGTTACAAATGCAATTCCTTCATCACTGACAGGAGCAATTTTAATACCTGACTTTTTGAGGATTTGAAGACAATCAGCATTTGCTTTTCTAGTAGATTTGGTGAGTTTCTCCTGGTACCAGTCTGCAACCTCATTTATTTTTTTTCTACTTTCCGGTGTTATTTTTTGCCATTGCTTTTTTGTAACAATAATAGCAGAAGAGGGGTTTGTTGATGGAATTTCGGAAATATAGTTGAATTTTTTATACCATCTGAATGCAACAGCACCGAAAGGTGTTGTCGCTGCTGTATCAATTAGCCTGGTTGAAAGAGAGGTTAGTACATCTGTAATCGAGAGGGCAACAGGAGTTACACCAAGGGTTTTCCAAACAGTATTACTGAGAACATCATCTCCCCATACCCATACTTTCAGGTCTTTTAGATTATCCCTGTTGATCGGCTCTTTGGAAAAGGTATGGGCAAAACCAATATCGGACCAGGCAATGACGACAAAGCCTTTTTCATCCATAAACTTTTCCAGTTTATTTTTGAGTTTGGCACGTACATATTCAACTTCTTCATAGTTTTTGAAGAGGAATGGAATATCTGTCACTCTTATCTCGGGGACTATTCTTCCCAAACCAACACTTGTGAATGCTCCACCGTGAAGCTGACCAAGCTTAATTTTTGTGATAACATCTTTTTCATCACCCTGTATTCCACCCGGATAAATTTTAAAATGGACCTCATTATTAGTCACTTCCTTGATTTTATTTTTCATTTCCTCCAATAAAACCATCGGAGCTGAGCCCTTAGGTGCGATACCTGCAATTTTTATCGTTACCTTTGCTTCTGCAGTAATAATAGAAGTTGTAACGAAAAGCAGCAATGTTGAAATAATTAGAATAGTTTTTTTCATTGAATAAGATCCCCTCTTATTTTTTGTTGAGTTTTAGCCTCATTTATATTGTTTTTTTTAGACTGATTATTTTAAGTTAACACGAGCCTAAAAATTAATTATTACAGAAACAAATTCCTTCCTAACTATTTGATATTAAAATACTCTACAAGCCATAAGCTGAGTTGTGGCATATATGTAATGAACATCAATGCAATGAAAAGAATAATTAAAAACGGTATGCTTGCCTTGTATAAAGAAAGAACAGATTTCTTAAACCGAAAAGATGAAATAAACAGGTTCATACCAACTGGTGGTGTTGAGTAACCAATCTCAAGGTTAGTTAGAAAGATGATTCCCAAATGTACTGGATTAATATCATAGCTCACAGCAATAGGTAGAATCAAAGGGACAGTTACAAGGATTGCAGAAAAAATATCGAGTACACAACCGACAAGCAAAAGGAAAATGTTTAACGTCAGGAGAAAAACAACTTTTGAAGAAATATGACGCTGCATAAAATCCAAAATAATCATCGGGATTTCTGCATCAATCATATAGCTTGTAAGCCCATATGCAGAACCTAAAATCATCAATATCCCACCTACGAGAATCATACTTCTTTTCATAATAGAAGGAATTTGAAAAATTTTGATGTCCTTATGGATAAAAACTTCTATGAACAGAGAATAGGCTACAGTAATGGATGCAATTTCACCCAGAGTAAAAAATCCCCCATAAATACCCACAACGATAAGGACAGGAATAAAAAGTTCCCACTTTGCCTCCAGAGTATATCGATACACTTCTGAAAACTGGAACCTTTTTTTGGTGAGCGATGTTTTCCGTCCAATAAATATACTGTAGATGGAAAGCAGAAAAATAAGGAGCATTCCGGGAATAAGACCGGCGGCAAACAGCTGATTGATACTTGTTTGAGATACGACACCAAATAGTATTATTGGAAGGCTGGGGGGGAACAGAAGCCCCAGGCTTCCTGAAGTTGTTAACAACCCAAGTGAAAAGTTTTCCGGGTATTTTTCCTTTAGGAGGGCTGGATACAATAACCCACCTAATGCAATAATAGTGACGCCGGAAGCACCTGTAAAAGCAGTAAAAAAAGCACATGTACAAAGTGATACAATCGATAGACCGCCGGGAAGCCATCCTAAAATTGCTCTTGAAAAATTAACCAGTCTCTCTGATGTTTTGCTTTCCGCAAGAATATATCCAGCAAAAGTAAAAAGAGGTATTGTGTACAATAGTGGCTGGCTTGAAAAATTACTGTAAAGATCTACAATAACTACAGCTATTGGTGTTCCCGTAAGATGGAACCCAAGCATGGCAAAGGCAGAAATTACAATGAAAACCGGTGCCCCCATGAGAGCCATTAATATTATTATCAGTACAAATAATGTCGTCAAATTACGATTCCTTTATCAGGCTTTGAAAATTTTCGACCCCTTTTGAAGCGAAACGGAGGGTCATGATCAAAAAACCAACGGGTATAATACTTTCCATGAACCAAACCGGAATATCCATGAAGAGAAGCTTGTCAGCAGTTTCATAGCCTAATTTAACAAAGTTAAAGGAGGCATAAACCAGAAGACCGCTTATTATTACTGAAAACATGTCAGTAAATATCTGAGCAACCTGCATACCTTTTGTACTCAGAACTTTAGAAGCAATATCGATTCTAATATGTACACCACCCTTTGTGGCAAGTCCGGCTCCAAGAAACCCGACCCACAAAAGCATGTGTCGTACAATGGAATCTCCTCCGAGAATTCCGGTTGAAAAAAAATTCCGGAGTATAATCTGATAAAGAACCATAAAAACCATCAAGCCTAAGCAGGTTGAAAGAAGAATTGCTTCAAGTTTTGCCAGTTTATCAAAAAAGGTACCTGTTTCTTTTAAAACCGTTCTACATGTTGGACATTTTTTTGTACTATCATCAATTTCTTGTCCGCATTCATGGCAAATCATTATTACTTCCTTTTAAAATTCATGGTTATCTAATTTGCTTTTGTGTTTTCAAAGTTACTGCCTGTTAATTTGTTTTGCCTCAATACACTCAAGGCAGCCATCATCATATGCTGATTGTACTGTACCAAATCCTTAGATTTTACATAAAAATGTCTAAAATGCCTCGAACCTTCAACCATTGTCATCAGAACCTCGGCTGTTTTTTCAATGTCTTGAACACAGATGATTCCTTCAGCCTGAAAACTTCCCAACTCTTCCATTAGATATGTTTTAAACAAAAGGTAAAGATCCTGAATCTTTTTTTTGATTCGTGGATTTCTAAAACTGATGGCAATGCCCGATAAAGCAACTGCAATGTGAACTGTTTCGTAATATTCTTTACTCCATAGAAGTTTCAACAGGGCATTAAAACGCTTTTCAGGATCACTATTTTTTAAACGGGATTTTACAAAAAGCTTTGTATATCTTTCAATTACATAATCAACCCCACTGACAGTTAAGGCCTCTTTATTTCTGAAGTAGTGTAAAATCAGAGTCGGTTTCATGTTTATCCGCTTAGCAATTTTGGCAATCGATGCACCTTCAAAACCTTCTTCTAGAATTGTGTAGTAAAAACTCTCCAGAATTTTTGGTTTTTGAGTCTCTGCATTCAAACGACCAGTCATGAAATTTTCCTGTCTGTCTTTAATAACTGAATTGTTGGTCAGTTAATTTTATAAATAATTAAATATGTTATGAAACCGGAACATCATTTCTTTGTATGAACAATATTTCCTACAACGAGCCAGTTAAAATGTCAATGGTTTGATTTCTGATTAAAAACCAGTTGAAAAAAATCTATGAAACATAGTTAATAGTTTGAATTAACAATGCAATATAAAATTAAGGTGGTATCGAACAATACACCGGTAAATTTATTTTTTACAAGTTAGTTTTGGAATTAGGTACCCGCATTTATTAAAGATAAAGATTAGAAAAAAATTAGCGTGGGATTGTGTAAAATTCTTTAACAAAAAAAGTGAGAGACTGAATTTTCATTCTTATTACGCAATATTTTAGTTTTCAGAAGTAGCTAAGCTAAAACTCAAAAAAATAAATATGTTTAGGATTCATATTTTGGCATTTCTCTTCTGATTTTCTTTTTATTTGCTTTCCATGAAGATTTGTCACGTTTTTTAGATTTTTTCGTTGAACTATTAAGAGTATTCTCAACTTCAGGAAAAAAAGAACCGGGGGTAATGTTACTTTTTTTATCAATAGAATTAGCAGTTTTCTTTTTTATGTTGGTATTTCTTTGAACAGGGAGGGGCGGGCCGGAAAAACAACCTGCAGGAATATGTTTAGTCAGGTATATTGAATCCCCTGCACTGTAAAAAAAAACACCCTCGTCTTCAGCTAATGCCGTATTGATTTTTAAGATAACAGGTTTTCTGTCTTTTCTTTTACCAATTTTTTCTGCGATGTTTTCATCAGAAGATAAAATTACAAAGTCAGACTCTCTGGAATTAATACCTTTTTTAGATACGTGAAAATGGGCTTTACTTCGTATTGCAGTAAAAATTTCTTTGGGAAGTCGTTCAGCATAAACTGGCTTTTTATATTTTGAACGATCTTTTGCCCTGATCATATTATCAGAGATTTCAATCGGTGAATCAGGAAATGAATAGGCGAGTTCGTCAAGATTACTATTTTTAATATGGCTCCAGCCATCTTCTTCAACAATTGCTTTAATTAATTCTTTTGTCTTTATATAACCGTCCTGATTGGGGATAAGACCAAATTCAAACGGATTGCGTTCAAGTATGTATGTCAAAAATTTTGCGAGTGGCTTTAAGGATTTTATTCTGTTCATAAAAATATTTTTAACAACTCCCCTGTAAAATAAGAAAATGTTTTGATTTTTTTCCTGTTAAGGTGTTAAACCATTTATACTTAAATTAACACAAAAAAATATATCAGTACCCTAATAAATGAAAGGACAAAAAAATGAATCGAAAACAATCAGATATTCTTTTCAATGAAGCAAAAAAAATTATACCCGGTGGCGTTAATAGTCCTGTCAGGGCCTGTAAATCAGTTGGAATGGATCCTGTATTTATTGACCATTCTGAAGGTTCAAAATTATATGACGCTGATGGCAACGAGTATATAGATTATGTCGGCTCATGGGGTCCTATGATTCTTGGACACAGTCATCCTGAAGTAACGAAAGCCCTTACAGCCGTTATTCAAAAAGGTACAAGTTTCGGTGCACCGACACAGCTTGAAACTGAACTGGCCCAAATGGTTGTTGATATTGTTCCCTCTGTTGAAGTTGTAAGAATGGTGAATTCAGGTACTGAAGCTACCATGAGTGCAATAAGACTTGCCAGAGGCTATACAGGCAAGAACCTGGTGATAAAGTTTGATGGTGGGTACCATGGTCATGCAGATAGCTTTCTTGTGGAAGCCGGTTCAGGTGTCGCAACACTAAATATTCCCGGTAGCCCCGGTGTTCCTGACGATGTTGTTAAAGATACTCTTTCAATACCTTATAACGATATTGAAAAAGTGAAAGAAATCATGGCAAAAAATGGTGATAATGTTGCCTGTATTATTGTTGAGCCGGTTGCAGGAAATATTGGTATGATTCCTCCGGTAAAAGGATTTCTTGAAATATTAAGGGAACAGACTCAAAAGTATGGAAGTCTGTTGATTTTTGACGAAGTTATGACGGGATTTAGAGTCGCATTAGGCGGTGCACAGGAGCTATATGGTGTCACACCTGATATTACGACACTTGGTAAGGTTATAGGTGGTGGACTACCTGTTGGTGCCTATGGCGGTAAAAGAGAAATAATGGAACAGATAGCACCTCAGGGACCAATTTATCAGGCTGGTACATTGTCAGGTAATCCTCTTGCAATGACTGCAGGAATTACAACCCTGAAACTTCTTAAGGAACCCGGATTTTATGACTCTCTGTTTGATAAAGCCGAAAAGCTGGTTTCAGGACTATCAGAAATAATTAAAAAATTGAACATAAAAGCTTCCTGTGGTCGAGTGGGTTCAATGATGGGGCTTTATTTTACAGATATTGCAGTGAATAATTTTGAAGACGCGAAAAAATCTAACCTAACTCTGTTTTCGGCTTACTACAAGGGAATGCTTGAAAAAGGTATCTACCTTGCGCCGTCTCAGTTTGAGGCAGGATTTATGTCGGCAGCTCATTCAGATGCTGATATTGAAGCCACGCTAAAAGCTGCAGAAGAAGTGTTGAAATCAATTTGTAAATAGTTTTGAAAAGATGAAGTGAGTAATGGATTTATCTAAAAATTATATTCCGGACAATGTTAAAAAAATTCACATTATAGCTGTTTGTGGAACAGCAATGGGTTCCCTTGCGTGTATGCTAAAAGAGAAAGGTTATATTGTTACCGGATCTGATCATAATGTATATCCACCAATGAGTGACTTTTTAATCGAACAGGGGATTGAGTTATTAAATGGATTCTCTGAAAGCAATCTTCACTATAGACCAGATCTTGTTATTGTTGGGAATGCTGTAAGAAAAGATAACCCGGAATCGGTGGAAATGGTACGGCAAGGATGCCATTTTTGCTCTATGCCTCAGGCATTGAATGCTTTTTTTGCAAAAGATAAGGTCACCTTTGTAGCTTCAGGAACACATGGTAAAACGACCACTTCGTCTTTAATGGCCTGGGTATTGTATGAGGCTGGCTATGATCCGTCATTTATGATCGGTGGTATATTAAAGAATTTCAACAGCAATTACCGGATAGGGCAGGGAAACTACATTGTTCTTGAAGGGGACGAATACGACACCGCTTTTTTTGATAAGGAATCAAAGTTCTTTCACTTTGACTCAGATGTTACTGTATTAACCAGTGTTGAGTTTGACCATGCAGATATTTTTGAAGATCTTCAGCATGTTAAAACTGTTTTCAACAAATATTTAGAACAACATAAGGTAACAAGTCAGGTTTTTGCTTTCGATATTGATGAGAATATCACTGAAATAACTTCAGATAAGAACTGTAATATTCAACGTTATGGAAGAAATAAACAATCACCCTGGCGCCTTGGTAATGTTCAGACTGAAAATAAATTAAATATTTTTGAAGTGTTTAAAGGGGATATTAAGTTTGCTGACTTTAAAACACCAATGCCTGGAGAACATAATCTTTTCAATATATTATCAGTTATTGCTTCAGCTGATGCTTTAGGTGTAGAAAAGTCTGTAATTGGTAAAGCTTTGGAAACGTTTCAGGGTGTGAAAAGACGACAGGAGATTCGTGGTGTTGTGAACGGAGTAACCGTGATGGATGATTTTGCACATCACCCGACGGCTGTTCGTGAAACAGTTAAGGCCTTGAAACCTTTTTACCCTGAAGGACGAATTATCGCCGTTTTTGAACCTCGAACCAATTCAAGCAGAAGAAATATATTCCAGAATGATTACCCTGAGTCATTTGATTCTGCTGATATTGTATTGATACGAGAGCCTCAGGTGTTAGCTAATATTGAAGAAAGTGAACGGTTTTCCTCTAAGACGCTTGTTGAAGATTTGAAAAAAAGAGAAATTGAATCCTATTATTTTGAAGATACTGACTTAATTGTTCAATACCTTGGGAAAATTGTAAAACCTGATGATTTAATATTGATTATGTCTAATGGTGGTTTTGACAATATACATGAGAAAGTATTGAATATATTGTAATACCTGATATAAGAAATTTATCGCTGAAGTTATTGAAAATAAACAGGAGATTTTAAATTTGTTGCTGAATCGCTTTGCTGGGACAATAAAGAAAATTTCTAAAAAGTTTACTGGAATGATAGCTGGTTTATTCTCAAAACGATCTGGTGAAGATATGATCATCGGAGAAGTTTTAAAGCAGTGTGGCCTTATCACTGAAAAACAACTCGAAAAAGCGTTAACCTATCAGAAGGATTTGCTGTTTGACTTTGGGACTGTTTTGCCAATAGGGAAGGTGATTGTTGAACTTGGTTTTGCCAAAGAGACCGAGATCGTTGATGTTATTAATCAGCATTACAATATTTCAATCCAGTCATTATCTGACAATATAAAAGATCTGATAACAAAAATAAGAGGTACTTTGGCTGAAGATGTAAAAGCGCCAAGATTTCCAATATGGTTTCAACTGTCTGTAACAATTTTACTTGTCCTTATGATTTCTATAGGTTCTCTGTCATACGTTGTTCTGGAACGTCAGCGAGAGAAGCTTTATGAACAGACGGTTAAAGTAGGGGTCGTCAGTCTTAATTTTTTCGCAAACAACGCCAGTGTTTCTTTGCTGGAGGGTGACATCCTGTCTCTTAACAAACTTTTAAAAAATGCCAAAGGTGTTGATGGTCACCTGTATGCGTTTATTATAGACAATCAGAAAATTATTAAAGCACATACAGATCAGGAAAAAATCGAAACTCAGTTTAAAAAGTTTTATAATGTTGATACCGTTTCAAAAAAGGGTGATGTAACCTATTTTAATTACCTTTCTAAAAAAAGAAACCATGTTTTAAATGTCAGCAGACCGATTGAATTCCAATCCAAACATCTCGGTGAAGTTCATGTTGGTCTTTCAATTGATTTTATTAATAATCAATTTTACGAAGAACGTTCATTTCTTGCATTTTCTATGCTGATAATCATCTTTTCGGGTATGGGGGTTGCTGTTCTGTTTGGTTTAAGATTCTCACGGCCAATCTCAAAGCTTGTAAGGGCAACCAGAGAAATTGCTAAAGGAAATTACGACTATAAGGTCTACCTTAAAAGAAATGATGAATTTGACAGTTTGGCCGATGCGTTTAATCAGATGGGAGAAGAACTGTCGAGGCAAAATATGATGAAAAAATCATTCGGTAAATATGTTGGCTCTGAAGTCCTTAATATGATTATGGATAACCCAGAAACTCAATGGTTAAGGGGTAGAAAAAATGAGGCAACAATTCTGTTTGCTGATATTAGAAATTTTACTGCTTACTCTGAGACCAAAGAACCGGAAGATGTTGTTGAGAAGTTGAATGAATACTTTGAGATTGCAACACGGGTAATCCTTCGTCATGGCGGATATATTGATAAATTTATTGGAGACGCGGTTTTAGGCGTGTTTGGTGTCCCGGTGTATCATAAAAACCATATTGAAAGGGCCGTTAATGCAGCTATTGAAATGCAGGAAGAATTCCTGAGGGCAAGTGAAAAAGGAAATCCCCTCCTTGCACGTGTCGGTATTGGTATTAAATCAGGCGTTGTCCTTGCTGGAAATATTGGTTCACAGGCTAAGATTGAGTATACAGTTATTGGTGATACAGTAAATATTGCTTCACGATTGAACGGTATTGCCAAAGCCGGAGAGATAATTATTGGTATAAGTGGTAAAAATTGCATCGATCTGCCCGTTGAATTTGAAAAACTGCCGCCGCAAAAAATTAAAGGGCGAAAAGATCTGGTTGAAGTATATAGATTGCTTGGTAACGAGCAAAGGAGTATTGCCTGAGTTTGAAGGGAAAAGTTAAAATATTGAGTGTTGTGTTCATTTGTATGATGGTTTTTTTATCATGTAAAACTACACGGGAAGAATACTCTTCTGATCGGTTTATAGTTGTCAAGGTGATTTCTGGTGATACATTTAAAAGCCTTGCAGCAAAATATCTTAAAGACCCTGAAAAAGACTGGATTATTACAGAGTTTAACAAAACAGACTTTTTAAAACCGGGCAGTAGTATCATCATTCCACTTTCCTCATTTAATAAAGGTGGATTGAAAGCAAACGGGTATCAAATCGTTCCGGTTTTGAATTATAAAGACTTTTCAATAGAGATTGAAAAAACAAAACAGACAGTTACTTTAAGTGAATTTAAAGAACAACTGGGTTTCTTAAGTGATAACGGGTTTCGGGTTATAACTGTTAAAGACCTTCTTGCCTATATCGACTATCAGATTCAAATTCCTGAAAAGTCTGTTGTTCTTACCTTCAGTGGTGATATTAATTCATTTTATGATATTGCCATGCCAGTGATTGAAGCCCGTAAATATGCTTCTACTCTCTTTATTGATCCATTAAAAATTGAAAATAAAACACTCTGGAAACGAATTGAAGAACTTTCAAAAAGAGGCGTGGGTATTCATCTAAAGGCCGGTTTGGAAAGTGATTTTATAGAAAACAACAACGGGACACTAAAAGATTACTTTTTTAACATTGAAAAAATAATAATTCAGTCGAAAAAGAAAATTGAAAGACATATTAAAACAAAGTGTACTTTATATTCGTCAACGGGAAATAATAATAGTATCCTTTGTAATATTCTTATGACAAATGGCTATAAAGCCGCCTTTTTTGACAGTCAGGGTGAAAATCCTTTTTTTGTTGATAAATTTGAAATTAATATGTCTGTAATTCCAAGTGGATTAAAGTTAGATGATTTTAAGAAAAAAACAAAAACATTTCAAAAAATGGATTTGAATTGAACTATACAGTCTCATTATTAATTATTATGTGTCTCATTTCAGGATGTGCTACCTCTTCCAAAGAGTACTTAAGAAAACATGAGAGTATTCCCTCAATACATCCATACCAGATAAAGGCTGTGAAGTATGAAAAAAATGATGAGCTACAACTTGCATTAGCGAACTGGAGAATTGCAGAAAAACTCCTGATTGATAAAATAAATTCGATTACTGACCATATTGAAAACAGTGCTGAAATGCACTTTCAAAAAGGTTTAACATTATACAATACCGGTGCTTTTAAACATGCTAAAAAAGAATTTTTGAAAGCATTAAGATATGACCGAAACCATGAGGGTGCACTTAATTACCTGAAAAATAGGTACCAGTCTTCGAGGACAATTATTTATACAGTTATAAAGGGGGATACCTTTAAACAAATTGCTGATAATGTTTACCATAATCAAAATTATGACTATATTGTAAAAAATTTCTCGAAGCTTCATAAAAACGATACTTTAACGCCAGGAAGCTTAATCATGCTGCCTGTCATAAATTTAGAACTAACAAAATTATTTTTCAATTACCAAAAAGAAATTAAACGGGCGAGAAAGCTCTTTCACAGTAAGGATTATAAATCCCTGCTTATTGTGTCTGAAAATATACTGATGCATAATCCAGCAAATAAAGAGGTCGTATTTATGATTAATACTGCCTGCTATAAATTGGGGCAGAAGTACTTTAAAGAAGGGAAATATGGTAAATCAATTGAATTTTACGAACGGGTCGATAAAAGTTTCAGAAATGTTCAAACAGAAATATCTCAGGTTCACCTTACTGCAAATAGTATGAAACATATCGCAACTGAAAACCAGAATTATAAATATTATTACAAGGGGTTGGAACTTTACAAAAGTAAAAAATATATCGAAGCTTTGAAGAGTCTTAAAAAAGTTGAAACAGGATATGAAGCTGTTGATGAAACTATTGTCGAGATAAAAATAACAATGAAAAAAGTATCAGAACTCCACTATAAAAATGGGGTGAAATATTTTGTGAATGAAAATCTGGTTCGTGCCATCAGTGAGTGGAAAAAAGCTCTGGTTCTTAACCCGCAAAGAAAAATGATTGAGCGAGATATTGAAAATGCAATGAATTTACTTGAAAAAATAAAGAAAATAGATTAATTTTTAATGATATACTCTGTAAAAGGGCTCATACGTATGACATCAGATAAATCCCAGATAACCACAATTGATGAACTATTGTCAGAAGTTCAATATCTTCTCCAGATTATGTACCCGGAATCCAATTTTGAATTGTTGGAGAAAGCTTATTATGATGTTGTAACCCTTTTTGATGGAAATTATGAAGGATATAAAGCCTGTAATACTCCGTTTCACGATCTTCAACATACACTTGACTGTTTCCTTGCGATGGTGCGGATTCTTCATGGAGCATTTATTGAGGGTGTAATATTTACTGTAAGAGAGACTGAGTTGGGGCTTGTAGCTGCCTTAATGCACGATACCGGATATATACAAACAGAGAATGATAAAGACGGCAGTGGGGCAAAGTACACACTTGTGCATGTCGGCCGAAGTGTAAAATTTCTACAGCAATATTTTATGGAAAATAAATACCCGGCAGAAGATGCTGAGTTTTGTTTGTTATGTATTAATTATACCGGGCTTGGAACTGAAATAGAAGAAATTATAACAAATGGCGATTCGCAGGATCTAATGGGACAAATGTTAGGTACAGCTGATCTTGTAGGGCAGATGGCTGATCATAGATATCTTGAAAAACTGATTTTTCTTGCAGAAGAATTTAACGAGGGACGAGTTCCCGGATACGAGAGTGAAGAAGAATTGTTGAGAAAGACGAAGGATTTCTACCTTGCTAGTAGAAAGCTTCTGGAAAATGAATATGGAAGTGTTGTAAGATTCCTAAAAAGCCATTACGAACAAAGGTGGAACATAAATAGGAATGTTTACCTTGACGCTATTCATAAGCAAATTAACTACCTTGAACATATTCTGGAAAAATATCCCGATGGGTATCACAGCCATCTTAAACGAAAAGAAAACTCTGAGATCGGTTGGTCTGAAAGAACCACTGGCTCAGCTTTTAAAAAATAGTTCAAATAGTTGAATCTATTTCTTGAAAGTGTCATAGTAAAAATGCTATAATGCATGGTTTTTTATGTTTTATTATGGATGTTAATAAAATCCTGGATAAACTTTTATTATAAAAGGGAATTATATGGACAAACTTCAATGGGATGACTCTTTAAATATAAATGTACTTGATTTAGATGAAAAGATGCAGCATTTTTTTAGTGTTTTAAATCGATTTTTTGAATTTCAGAGTATTAAGAAAAAGAAAGAAGAAGACTATGATGCTATACTTGAAGTATTTGCTGATCTTGCTGAATATGTAAATTTTCATTTTAAACATGAAGAGATGATTCTATCTCAGCATTTTTATCCTGAATATAAACAGCACCAGAAAGAACACCAGCGTTTTGTTAAACGAATGCTGGGATATAGACGACTTTTTTCAGATGAACCAGAAAAGGCATATAATGATGCTGTTAAATACTCTAGGGAATGGATAATGAATCATGTTAAGCAGGACGATGTACGTTACGCTCCATTCGTCAGAGTGCAAAAACATTTGAATGATCATAAGGTGCCAAGAAAAAAACGATAGTACCTACAGTATAATATAAAAATATTTCAGGCGTGAGATGAATTAATCTTACGCCTGATTTGTTTTATAGCTCTGATTTCAGATCGTCTTCTAAAATCAACTGGTTTAAAAGTTTGGTGATATCAGGTATTTTTAACTCAACTTCAAAAAGCCTTTCCCTGTCAAAAATTGTTTCTATGGTTGGTTGTTCAACCTCAATTTCTGTTTCCCTTACGATACTTTCAATAATAATCGATAGAGAATAACAGGAAATATATTCAAACAGTTCTTCTTCTGGTAATTCAAATGTTTTTTCTTCCGGTGAATATCCTTTTTGGTGTTGTGCTATGTCAGTTACAGCAGAAAGCATTATTAAAGAATTGTCATCACCTAAAAATTCTGCATCGCTTTGATCCGGAGTGTTTCCTGCTGCTGTTTTTAAAAAGTTTTTTGCAGCAATATAAATTTTATCAAGCCATTCTTCATTCAGATTTTGCGGAAGCGCTGCATCCGCACCTTTTGATATGACCTGATCAATAAACTGATTAACCATGTAAAGATCCTTTTAATATAATATTGATGGTGTCGTAAAAAAGTATATATAACTTATTTTTGAAGTATTTTCCATAAACGATTTTTTATCTTTTAAGCTATATAAAATTCATCATTTAGCGTTAGATGTATCCAGTTCTTTTGTAATGATAAATCAGTAAATGAAACTGGAATATAATCGTTAACAGATACTGAAAATGCTCGCTGCCATTTTTCTATCTCTGATACTGAGAGATAGCTGTCGATGAGAACCCCGTCGAATTCAGATAAATTATCAAGGTCATTTTTTTCTGGTAAAGATGGTTTTGTCCATAAAAATACTTGTCGTTTCATTTCACCTGAAAAACAATAATTCATCGTATCGGAAACAATAGTGAATAATATTGATCGATTACCTTTATCGGCAAACAGGTATCTTAAATCATTGTCTAAAAAACCCGGTCTTTTTAATTTTGACTCAACTAAAAGGCGATCAGTATCTGGAATATTTTCAGGGCTAATAAAAATGAGTTCAAATGGAGAAAATGGATTTTTATAAGATAATATATTCAGAACGTTATATATATAAATATCATCCTTAACATCCGCTTTGACAAGTACCTGATAGGGGAATGTCAAGCGATTTGCCAGAGTTTTTATTTCTTCAAGAGGGCGATATGAATCAAGAATTATTTTTGTGATTAAATCTTTGTTGCCATGTTTAACGATTATGTCACCTGATCCAATACTGGAAGAAACAGATCTTTTCCATCCAATATCAAGATGAGGGAAAGGAAAGAGCGTGACATCAAACAATGATTCGGCATAATCAAAAGATAAGAGCATGTCTTCCTGTGAGTATCGATCTGTTTCAAGGACTGTATAGGGTGGTGTTTTTTCATATCTGATATTTAACTTTTCACTGTTTGCCCTAAACTCAGTGCCAGGTAAAATTGAAAGTGGAAATACCTGTACATCATCATAAAGATCATTTTCAGCAACAAAACCGATTGAACTTGAAAAACCTTGAAGATCATCACCTGGGAGTCCTACTATTAAATCAATCCTTGGAAGAATCTCTCTTTCTTTTAAAAGATTTGCTCCATTCAAAAAACGTTGAAAATCAGTTGGCCGACGCATTATTTTTAGCGCTTCTTTGTTTGTAGACTGCAGCCCGATTTCAAACCCACTAAACCCAGCCTTTAAAAAAAGATCAGCAAGCTCTTCATCAATTGCTTCTGCTCTAATTTCACTGTTGATTGAAACCTCTCCATTCCTATTGATTTTTGCTATTTCAGACAAAACCTGTTTTAACCAGGGCCTGGTATTTAAAGAAGGATCAAGTATATAGAGTTCATCTATATTGTTATCTACAGCCCACCTTACACCATCTAATACCAAATCAGTATTTTTATAAGCTATCGAATTTCTGGATTTGTTGTAAAAACAGAACCCGCATTTATAAGGACAACCGCGCTGTGTTTCAAGCAGCATAAGATTTTCAATGCCGGGTTCAAGAAGGTTGTCAAGATAGGGATTTTTTGAATTCTTAAATAAGTGTTCTGAGCAACAGAATAATTGTTTTTTTTGCTGTTG
>JQIA01000494.1_pt1 | contig 19958 bp, 21 predicted proteins | sample 811431 | NCBI WGS metagenome assembly JQIA01 (sample SAMN02998118, study PRJNA258478) | marine sediment metagenome | biome: marine; feature: seafloor; material: sediment; isolation source: oil-polluted sediment collected from 3 locations (0.5 km, 0.7 km and 0.9 km)... | place: USA: Gulf of Mexico ...
GATTCGGATACCCGGTAAACGAGACAGCAAGAAAACCATGGAGCTATACAACAGATGATGGTGTTGTAGTTCCGTTTGGCTTGAGGGAGTTTTTTGGTGGTAAGGCTGATGGGTCACTTGAAAATTCTGGCAGCCTCGCAGCAATAAACAGATACAAGGTTATAACCACTGAAACAGATCACTTTGGCGCTGGCGTTGTAGCCGGGGATATCGTAACCGGATTAACGACAGCACTCGACGCAAACAACACAGTTCGCCAAGTCTCCCCCGCAGTCGGTACAATCCCGTTTACTTCTTACATACCGCATGGATTGACAGAAGATATGCCTCTGATTAAATTTCAGGAGTCTGATTTTGTACCCCTTTATGTTGAGGCTGCAACCGGATTGATCAAAAGCTATGATGGCACGAATACTGGTGTCTCAGCAAGTGCAACGGTAGCAGGAACAGAAGTATCAGGATGGCTATCATTTAACGGCGATTCAAGTGAAATGTGGATAACGCTCGACGGAACAAAAGGGACTATAACGACATTCATTGGTTATTTCCCTGAAGTTGGCAATAGAGTTTTTGGCGTAACTAACGGAACTTATCAGACGATTATGACGTTAGGCTTTGAAAATAAGTTGGCTTTTGAATATTGGACAGACACAATAACAGGCGAGCGTTGGTTTGACGAGATAACCGGAGAATACTGGAAGGAGTACCTATAAAATGACAACACCAGAAGAAGGACTATCACTAAGGGGCATAATAGCGGACTCAGCCGACAAAATAGCCAAGTTGCAGATGAAAATAACAGAATTACAGACTTATTCAGCAGGACAGATAAGCTATGACCCTAATTGTAAATGTCACATGGCAGATACTGGTTTCGCGGATGTTAGAAATAATATCGGACGTGAAGACCATATAATTGTGTATAACGATACGGTGTCACAAATAGATAATGGTACACCCGTTTCAGTTACTGGAGTTGTTACTGGTGAAGTGCCATTAGTTGAACCTACAACAAACACCTCTGAGCTAAGCATTCTTGGTTTTGCTGGCGTAGCTACTATGGATATCCCAGCCGGAGAATATGGAATATCTACACAAAGAGGTTTAATCCATAACGTAAACACAGGTGTACTAACAACAGGGTTTATGTATGCCGGTTCTTCAGGCGATTATACGCAAACACGACCATTATACCCTGCACACAGATTACTTGTTGGTGGTGTTGTAAAGACAGGGACAACGGACGGTATATTATCAGTCAATTACCAAACACTGCGCCGAAGATCGGCAAGCCGTAATTATTCTTTTACGTCTGCCTCCGCTGCCGCTGGAGTTCACTACAGGGGCGGTTTTTACGATTGGGCTACGACAAGCGTAACACTTACCCAGGCATCATTAATACAGACTCATGGCGCTGCAGATTTAACAAAAGCTGCACATGTTGGAATAGTTGCAGCTGCTGCGGGAACAGTAGACACAGGTCAGGTAGGTATTCAGGTTACGGGTACTCTTGACAGTGAACTCGGTACACAGACAGCGAGCCAAACGGCTATTATTACAGATGATATAACGACGTTAACAACAGATATGATGACAGAGTGTATCGAAAAATTTTCAGGTACAGTCACCATTTCATTATATACCGTTTCTGGCTCGCCGACAGCGTACAGCGTAACGTTCAATTATGGTTTTTCAAAGTACGAAGACTTTATCAATCAAGACGGTACGGTTGTGGGATTTGAATGTGTGTGGGAAGCGGGTGCTACTGATACAATATTTAACATTGAGTTACTTCACCATAAGTCAAGCGGATGGACATACGCAGCTTCTGGTTTCATTCCTGGGGATGGTGCCATCTGTGAACGTTTAGTTGATCAGGCTGTAGATTCTAAAATATCTACCGGTGAGGACGGATCATATAAAAGGCTCGGGCTAAATACGTATATAGACGCATCCGGCGTCGAAGGTGGTTTAATACGTATTACCACAGGTTCAACAAACTCAATAAGATCAATGGACATGACAATTGTTGCATTTTCAGAGGAACTTGACTAATAATTAAGTCATTTTTGGAAACTATAAAAAAAATGGAAAAATTAATCGATATGATGCAAACTAAAATTGGAACAGTGGCGACGAGTAGCGGATCGATTGTGGCGGGGGTTGCGACATATTTAAAATTATTACCGGTAGTTCTCGGATGTTTGGCATCTATTACTGGTATTGTGTTATCTGTTACCCTTATACATGTTCACATCAAGCGCAATAAAAGAGAGCGTGAAAAATCAGAATTTGAACATGAAAAAATCAGACTTGAAATCGTTGTTTTAAGAAAACAATGTAAATGTTCAGACAAATTATAAAAGGCGGTGAGTTGTGGAAATATGGGCCTGTGATGAAAATTTTATAAAGGCGTATCTTGAAAAACGTGAAAACGCAACTGAAAAAGAGCTTGAAGCAATAAGCCTTTTTCAAATGCCGGAAGATAACGTACAAAACAGAATACTTGAAATAAAAGGTAATGTTGCAATAATCACAATATCAGGAGTCTTGACAAAACGTGGCCCTGACAGATGGGATTTGATGTATGGTTATGGTGGTACCGGATATGGCGAAATTACAGAAGCAATCGAAATGATTGAAACAAATGAAAGTATTAAAACGATCAGACTTATTTTTAATACTCCTGGTGGTGAAGTTGCAGGACTTGACGAAGTCGGCCAGAGAATTACAAAGCTTTCAAAATCAAAAAAGGTTGAAGCAATAAACGTTGGTAGCCTTGCAAGTGGTGGGTATTGGCTTGCTGCTTCTGCATCAAAAATATACTCAACGTCACCTGTAAATAAATCAGGTTCAATCGGTGTAATTATTGCCGGTACTGACTGGTCGAATTATGACAAGAAAAACGGCATTAAAGAAGTCAGGATAATTTCAAAAAATGCTGAAAATAAGGCCCCTGGATTTGACAAGAAAGGTATTGCAATTTTGCAGGCCCAGGTAGATGCAACTGAAAGGATATTTCTTTCAAGAATTTCAGAAGGTCGAAACCTGCCAACTGACTATATTATTGATAATTTCGGTAAGGGAGCAATGTTGATTTCAAGGGATACAGACCCTGAAATAAGTGACGCAATATCAGTCCAGATGATTGACGGTTTGATACCTCCTGAAAATATCAGTGAAGAAAATCTTGACAATTCAATATATTCAATATATTCAATTAATTATAATGATAATAACGAAAACGCCGGGATGTCCCCGGGTGAAAATAAAGGAACCGCGTCAGCGGGTAAATCAAAAACGGAGGATTCTATGAATCTTGACACATTTCTAAGTGAAAACCCGGATGCAAAAGCGCAGTACGAGAAGCGCTTACAGGAAGCAAAAGATGCGGGTTTCACTGAATCAACAGAAGCAAAAGACAAGATCATCAAAAAAGTTTCAATTGCATTTGACCCTGAAAAATCTTATCCAGCTGCAATTCAATCACTTGCAAAAAAAGTTCTTGATGGTGAAGAAGAAGCAGCAGCGTTCACAGGTGCAATTACAACCTTTGACGCAATAAACGAGCAAAAAAAATCAAAAGCAGCAGAAGATGAGCAGGAATCACAGGAAGAAACACCGCCTGAGACTCCTGATGTACTTTCTAAAGATGGCACAGTTTCAAACGAAGCTGAATTTGATGCTGAAATTAAAAGAATGAAAGGGGGTACTGTATAATGGAACAGGTCACTTCAAATATCACAAATTATCCGTTTATTCTTTTCGGTAAGTCATTTGTCAGAAATGCAATGACGTTGCTACAGGATGCAGGCAGATCAGCTGTATTTGCGTTCGGAACATTGCTTGCAATGATCAGGGTTGCTGTCGGCTCTGTAACTGCCGATGTCGGTAATACAGGTGATGGAACAGTCACTCTTTTCGTTCTGGCCGGCGGCGGTTCTCCGATTGTCGGTGATTATAACTTTGAATGTATAGAAGCCGTGACAAATGGCGGTATTTTCAAGCTTGAAGATCCGAACGGAAATCTTGTTGCCAGTAATTTAACACTGTTTGCCGGGGCTGGTGAAACAACTGATTTCATTGAGGGCGGTTTATCGTTCAGAGTCACTGACGGAACAACTGATTTTATTGTAGGCGATAAGTTCGCAATGACCGTTGCTGCTGTAAATAAGCTTGTACCGTTCGATGCAACTGCTGTCGATGGCTCTCAGATACCTCTTTATATTTATATGGGTTCTGAACTTACCGCTGCAAGCATTGTTGCCGGGGATGTGACGGTTTATAATATCCTTGTAGGTGGTTGTTGCACCGTTGCTGAATCTCAGGTTGTTCTTGAAGGATCAGGCCAGACACTTGATACACTTCTTGATACTGGATTGACTGTCAGAGAAACGCTCTCACTGAGAGGAATATTCGCTGAATTAACTGACAATATTACATTTTTTGAAAACTAATAAGGAGCATTGAAAATGGGCCTATCAAACACTACACCAAACGCTGTCGATCCTTTTGCAAGGACTATGGCAGCGCTTTTTGATGAAACTAAAATTGTCGGTGTCAGCACTGCTTTTCAGGCATTTTTTGGAAGAGCCGGAACAGCTTCTGAAACAATCTATTCACCTGATGCCAATATTGTTGATATTGATATCATCCGGGGCAAGAAAAAGATTGCTGCATTGATTCCACGTGGTTCTGTATCTCGTCCATTAGGTTCTCTTCAAAGCAATATTGCTTCTGAGAGATTTTCTACTTTTTCAAGAAAATTTCCTCTTGCTGAAGAAGAGGGCGATATTTCAGCAGATCAGCTTACATTTCGTATTGCTGGTGAAAATCCTTATGAAAAAATGTCAAGACTTGACCGTATGCGATATCATGCTCTGAGAATCCACACGGAAAACATCAGACGTATCATTGATATGAACGAACTACTTGCAAGTAAATCGATTCTTGAGGGTATTCAGCCTGCGATTATCGGTACAACTGACACTAACCTTCAATATGATTTCCGCAGAAGTTCTGGAAATATTATCACTGTAAGTGTCGGATGGAATCAGACATCAAATGATCTTCTTGGTGATATTGATACCGGTTGTGACAGAGTCAAGCAGGTTGGGAAAGCTATCCCTGATATTATTGCTGTTGGTCGAAATGCTCTTGATGCATTGATCAAAGATACAACCGTTCAGACACTTGCAGATAATAGACGTTTTGAATTAATCCAGGTGTCAAGGGAGTTTCCTGTTCCTGAAAAATTCAATTTTATGGTTGAAAATGGATGGGTTGCTTATGGCCGTCTCAGAACTCCGAAAGGTCATGAAGTATGGATTTTCATCAATCATGAATTTTACGAAGATGATACAACAGTATATCCTTACATGCCACTCGATCAGGCTTTTATCGCTTCTTCAGGCGCTCGTATGGATAGACATTTCGGCCCACCTGAGATGCTCCCAATGATTCCTCAGAGAGTTCAACTGTATCAGGAGCTTTTCGGTTTTGACTTAAACATGGCTCCAATGCCGATGGGCGCAGGTAGTTCAGGTGTTATAACTCCTGAAATGTTTTACGCTGATGCTTATGTTTCCGGCAACTGGAAACGTGTAACAGTCAGAAGCCAGTGTGCTCCTGTATTTGCAACTACGCAGACTGATGCTATCGTAACTCTTAAAGGCCTTGTCACATAGGGAGACTAAAAAATGTCAGATAAAAAAAAGATCGGCTTCTGGATTGGTAAGGGCACGCTTGGCCCCGGCATTAAACACGGCGATCCTATTGTTGAGGGTGTTATTTCATCTGCAACAATTGAAGCTCAGAAAAAGCTTGGCAATATTCAGGAATCTGAAATATCTGAAGCTGCTGCTCAGAATGTTACAACTGCCGAAGCGCTTTTGAAAGAGTCAAACGCAGAAATTAAAGCCCTTAATGATCTTGTTGATAGCCAGAAAAAAGAGATTGATGCAAAAGACAAAGAGATTGAATCACTGAAATCTGAAAGTGAAGAATCCCTTAAAGCAGAAATCAAAACTTTAAATGCTGAAAAAAAGAAACTTGAAAAGGACGCTAAAAAATGAAAATTCCAAAGGGAAAAAAAATCATTTTAGGCAATCGTGTATTTGTCGATGAAGTCCCGGAAAAGTTTTTGACTCCTGAGCTTAAAAAAGCTTACGAGAAAAAATTCGGAACTTCAAAGAAAAAAACCGGAGACGGTGACAAATAAATGGTTAACTTGCGAGAATTAGCAGAGCGACATTTATCAGTAACATTGGAGGGGCATTATGCCCTTCCAGTGACGCTGATTAGCCCTGCAGGTATTAAAGATGAAGTCAGCGGTCAGGTTCTTTATGATACCGCAAGATTTAATCCTGATACCGGGCAAATGGTGATTGTTAATTCTCCGATTGTTTCATTACGAGTTTCAAGTTTAAAAACTGAGCCTGTTGCCGGTGAAAAGTGGGTTTTTAAAATTCCAAAAACGCCAAATTCTGAAGCTGAAAAAGTAAGTTTTTTAATGGATCCTTCAAAGGCTCCTGAGGGTGGTGCTTCAATCGGCTTTAAACGTTTTTATTTAAAAAAGATTAGTCAAATATGAAATTTGAAGATGTCAGGGATAATATAATAACGATACTTGGTGACGCTGAATCAGGGCGCTATCAAACTATTGGTTTTCAGAGGCAGTCGAGCGCTGCTGAAGAAGGTGAAAACAACAATAGAATGGTATCAGTATATTATAAATCCGGGGCATTTGAAAAAAGTTCAGGTTCAATCAATGGCCCTGTTCAGCATGATATGGTATTCAATGTTGAATTGTGGGTGTCAATGCCGACAAATGCAGATTTGAGCGTCATTAATAATCCTGATGCGACAGCCGGACAACTTCAAACAGCACTTGCAGCTTCACAAGAAGCCACAATGCTTGTTGATAGAAAAGTTGACGATTTAGCCGGTATTATTTATCAGGTTTTGATGGACGCAAGAAATATTGACCTTGGATTTTCAAAAGGTGTTATTTCAAATCGTTGGGTTGATCAGCTTGAAAAAGATAATCCGATTGAACGTGGCGAACTTGTCACATTAACCGGTTCAATGCGGTTGACTTGTCGAGCAAAAGAAGACGTTACAGGTGATACAGGCATAACGCCTGAGCCTGCTGTATATAATAATTCATTAATAATTAATGAAGATGAATATCAACAGACAGCGGTATCAACATCAATTCCGATAGAGATGGTGATGGTGATGTACCAGAATGATTATACATCTGACCCATTGGGCGTATTTGATATATTAAATTCTGATATTATAGACTCCAATCTTGAATATAATAAGTCTCTAACGTCAGCAAGCGGAGGCATCATTCATTCGAATGGCATCTCATCAGAGGATGTTTCAACAACCGCAATTTTTACGTTAGAAAAATTTATAACAGAAATCAAAACAACAATGGAGTTTACTCTTGAAGGCACCTTCCAGTTTAATCATGTTGTCAGATCAAACAGTGATTTAAGCGACTTCAGAGGTTGGTCACTATCGGATGTCAGTGACGATCTGGTTCTTCAATTTAATACCTCAGGGACTCCAAGCGGAGATCAAATAATAGCATCAGGACTGTCCGCGTGGGCTGGTAAAAGCATCGAATGTATTACTATAACGAATGAAGATGAAATAGCTGTTTCGATATATATAGATGGCGTTGACATAGGAACTTTTGATGCAACACTTGCTGCTCTTATTCATAATGATACATGCGCTTTTGCATTTGTTTCGGATACAATATCTACGGCAATCCAAAATTTTAAAATAGAAGAAGTTGTTGGTTCAAGTTTAGTTTCAGGATGGAGAAACTTTAATATAGAAGGATCGGACCCGTCATTCGACAAGCCAGATGTAGGCTACAACGACGCTGTATTTGTTGATGCAGGGCAAAATATACGCCTACCCAATAATTTTTTTGGCGACAGTGTTATGTTGTATAGTTTTGATTCTGAGGTTGGTGAATCTTATAATATTAAAGTCACCCTTGATCCTTCAGGAACTGGAGACGGCAAAATTGAGCTATTTGATGGAGCAACGCTATTGGGATCTGATAGTGGCGCAAAAGTAGATTATGAAATAGCATCTACGACACCAAATACAGGGACAAGGTTGACTGTTAAAATAACAGCTGGAGAAGTACAGCAAAACTGGAACATGACAAACTTTGAAATGTATAAACTATAATTTTTTGTTCGCTAACGCATAATAATAGGAGATAAAAAGAATGACCATATCAGTAAATTCACGGGCGGCAGGTGTTGGCGCTGGTGTCAAAAATGTTCAATTTATTTCAGAGGCAAAGGTTATCGAACGAAAAGTTTTGATAATCGGGACATATGACCCGGCTATCACAACTATCGTTGATGAAGAACCAGTTCAGATTTTTTCCGCTGAAGATGCCGGTTCAAAATTTGGGTTTGGTTTTATGGCCCATCGTTTGGCTGTTCAGGCGTTTGTTGGTTCAAACGGTGTGAAAACATACGTTCAGCCACAGGCAGAAGGTGTTGGTGCTGCTGCAGGGGCGGGCGACGTTGATTTTGTAGGTTCAACTGGTGTTGTTGCCGGAACACTCGCTCTTTACATTGCAGGTATCAGGGTTGCAGTTGCGATTACGGATAGTATGACAGCTGATGAAGTTGCAACGGCTGTTGCTGCTGCGATTACTGCTGAAAAAGAATTGCCTGTAACCTGTGTTGTTAATGGTGTAACAACTTCACAGGTTGATATCACATCAAAATCAAAAGGCACATGGGGTAATGATATTTCTATCCGTTTGAATCAGCTTTCCGGTGAAGAAACACCATCCGGCATTGCCCTCGCAATCACTGATATGGCGAGCGGTGCAACTGACCCGGATATCGGCGATGCCCTTGACGGTCTTGGTACCGGTGATGATGCAAACGAGCTTCATTTTACAGATGTTGTACATGGATATGGACAGGCAACAGCGACACTGAACGCAATTCGTGATTATGTCGGTGCTGGAAATGTCTTAATCGGCCTATATGATCAGCTTGTTGCAAGACCTTTCAGAGTTTTGACTGGTGACACTGCTTCAGGTTCTGGTGGCCTTACTGCTTTGATTGCCCTCGGCGATGGTCGAAAGACTGACCGGGCAAATGGTGTCATTGCAGTACCTGACAGCCCTAACCATCCGGCTGAAATTGCTGCAAATGCAATCGGCATTATGGCAAGAATAAACAGTAACCTTGCTGAACAGAATTATATTGATGAAATTCTGACCGGTATCATCCCAGGTGCAAAAGCAAACAGATGGACTTCTGATTATGATAGCAGAGATAGCGCTGTAAAATCCGGTGTTTCTCCGACGAAAATAAAAGGCTCAACTGTCTATCTTCAAAATGTACTGTCTTTTTATCATCCTGACGATGTGCCTGTTGCTTCAAACGGTTTTGCATCAATGAGAAATATTTCAATCACTCAGAATATTCTCGCAAATGTAAAATTAAACTTTGAGCAGGAAAAGTGGAAAGGTATATCGATTGTTGATGACGTTGCAAAGGTCTCAAGTGTTGCAGACAGGTCAAAGGCAAGAGATGTTGAAACTGTTAAAGATGATCTTGTTGCCCTTATTCGTGATTTTGAAAGTAAAGCATGGATTTATCAGGCGGCATTTTCATATGAAAGACTCGCTGCCGATGATGCTGTTACAATCAGATCAGGTACGACAGGCTTTGATATCATCTTAGATGTTATCTATTCCGGTGAGGGTGGTATTCTTAACACACTTATTCAATTTGATACCTCAATTTCGGTATTAGGGTAAGGAGGGCATAAAAAATGAGCGGAACACCAAGAAAAGTAACACTTGACGGTATATCATACAATTGGGCTGCTGATGCTGATATTACTGAGGAAGTCGATCAGGAAGTTGAAGGTATCCCAACATCCGGACAGACAATGTTTAAAACAACAAAGAAAATTGCCAATGTTGGTGGTGAAATTATACTCGAGGATGGTGATTTTGAAACACTCAAAAGCACTGCCAAAAAACTTGTAAATTATCCGATGTCGTATGAAAACAGCGATGGTGGTATTTACAGGGCAACTGGACGTGTAAACATTGAAAGCCGTACAACTTCAGAAAATCGTGTACCGATTACGATGATTCCTGAAGATGGATGGGTACCATTTCTTTAATCAAAATTAACATAGCCCCTTTTTTAAGGGGCTAAACTATAAGGATAAATAATGGAAAACAAAATATCTGAAAAAGTGGCAAACGATCAGCTAAACATTCTTAAAGATTATTATGAGTTTGAAATTGATGATCTTCCTGAAAGTCTGAAGGAAAGCGTTGAATATGCAATAAAAAAAATAACCGGTGCAATTCAGAAGGGCCGTATTGAAATCGTAAATGAAGACACATTAAAAGTTGTTCAGACTTTGAAGCATGGCGATAACAAGCTCACATACGAATCGATTACAGGTAAAGCAAAGTCTCAGATGAAAGATAAAGATTCACAGTATGATAAAATATATTCTCTGCTTGGTTCATTGTCAGGATGGGGAAAACCTGCGATTCAAAGTCTTTCCGGAATTGACCTTTCAACGGCTGAAAGTTTGGGCCTCATACTTTTGCAGGTGTAGAAAAGATTGATCAATGGTGCGGTAATCTTTTCTACAGAAGTGTATCACCGCTTGAAATTGAGTCTATGAGTTATCACCAGTTGAAATATTGGAACTCATGGCATGAAAGAATGGCTCAAGCTGAAAAAGATGAAATAGACAGAATAAAATCAAAAAAATAAAGGTTGATTATGCCAGATTTCGCAGTTTCCACAACATTCAAAGGGCGTGACAAGTTAACAAGAACCCTTGATAAAATGGGCCGTTCTGCTGATAAATTTGGTAGTAAATTAACCGGAAGCATATTAAAAGCAAACGCAGTTAGTAAGGGGTTTGATTTATTACGACAGGGTACTTCTGCGGTTGCTTCTCAATTTGTTCAATTCGATGATGCTATCACGGCATCATCTGCAAAATTCAGTGATATGAACCTTGCTACCGTAGAAGGTCAAAAGAAACTTTTAGAATTAAAAAAAACCGCTCGCGATGTTGGGGCAGCCACTCAATTCTCAGCGACAGAAGCGGCTCAAGGTTTAGATTTTCTTGCAATGGCTGGGTTTAATACTGAACAGGCAATGTCGTCACTCCCAGGGGTTGTTGATCTTGCTACGGTTGCAAATGTCGATCTTGCAAGGGCAACAGATATTGCGTCTGATTCTCTTGGCGCATTTAATCTAATGACAGATGATAGTGTCCAGCTTCAAACAAATTTAACACGTATCAATGATGTTATGGCTAAAACCATGACAAGAACAAATACCGGCCTTGAAGAACTATTTGAGGCTGCGAAAAAAGGTGGGCCTGCTTTTACAGCTGCAGGGCAATCAATAGAATCATTCAATGCACTTTTAGGAGTTATGGCTAATTCAGGTGTTAAGGGCGAAGAGGCAGGAACACAACTAAGAAATGTAATGCTAAGACTGGCAAAACCGACAGGTGAAGCTCAAAAAGTGATTGATAAACTCGGTGTATCTGTTCAGGATCAAAACGGTAATTTTCGTGATGTTATGGATATTCTTGGTGATTTTGAAAAGGGTTTAAAAGGCATGGGAGATCAGCAAAAATCCGCAGCTCTTTCTACAGTATTTGGTGCAAGGGCAATAACCGGTGTTAATATTTTGCTTGCAGAGGGCGCAGATAAATTAAAGTCATTCAGAAAAGAGTTAATTAATTCTTCAGGATCAAGTAAAGATATGGCTGATATCATGCGTAAATCGCTCGGAAACCGCTTAAAATCTCTTCAATCAGCATTAATTGAAACAGGCTTTAAATTTTTCACAGCATTTGAAAAACAGGGAGCCGGCGCAATTGATAAAATAACAGAAGCAATCAGAAATTTTAATATGAAGCCAATTATTGATGGTGCTAAAAATACGGTTAAGTTTTTTACAGAAGCCTATAAAATAATCAAGCCGTTTATCCCGTTAATAAAAGAACTGACCATAGCATTTATTGCTTATTCTGTTGCTATGAAAGCGTTTATGGCTGTCGGTGTTATCGTTAATTTTATAAAGTTTGTTTCTGTTATAAGACAGGCAATTGCAGCACAGGGACTGCTTAATGTCGTTATGTCTGCAAATCCGATAGGGCTTATTGTAATCGGTGTTAGTGCTCTTATAGGTGTAATTGTTCTTTTATATAGAAATTGGGATAAGGTTGTTTCTATTTTCGGTCCAGGAATTTCTAAAATTTGGAATTGGTTCAGCGGATTATTGGATAATCCTTTTTTCGCAGCAATAAGCACTATATTTTTACCATTCATAACAATTCCGGCGCTGATAATAAAACACTGGGCCCCGATCAAGGAAATGTTTTCATCAATTGGAGATAAATTTTCATCGGTTGCCAGCTCTGTTGGTGGTTTTTTTGGTATTGGTGATGATGACGGTGGCAAAGATAATGCAAAAACAAGAGAAGCCCCGAATCAAACGGAAATTGAAGCACGTCAACAAATTGGCTTTGCAGGTAAACTTCAAATTGCCGGTGCTCCTGATGGTTCAAAGGTTGAAAGCAAAACAACCGGCGCTCCTGCCATTAATGTTGAAATGTTGGGCCAAAATATATAAACAGGTGGTTTTATGACATGGCAAGAAAGATTAAATTCAGAAATCACATTATCTTCACCTGACGGGGATTTTTTCACAGCAAAATGGAAAGGAAATACCCGGAGTTTTTCGAAAAAATTAGGACTTTTTAACTACCCAAAAGTCAAAGGCACAAAATCACAAGACCTTGATTCTGTTTCAGACTCATATCCACTGACATTATATTTTGATGGAGTCGATAACGACAAAGAATCAGAGCGGTTTTTCAACTCATGCAAGCAGATAGGCCCATGGGAAATAGATCACCCGACAAAGGGGTTAAAAACCCTGCAGCTTGTCGATATTGAAGAGGCTATTCAGCCAATTGACAGCGGAGGAATAACCGTTTTTCGTACAAATTGGATTGAAGTCCCGGAAGACGAACCAACTGTATCAGATGCACAACTTGAAGATGAAATAGGTGAACAAATATACATAGTAAATATGGATGCAGTAAATCAATTCGTTAAAATAATTCAAGATACAGCCTCAAAGGTCGCAGCTGTAAAAAATACAATAAATAAAGCTGTTTCAAGGATTGCCGATGTTCAGAGCAAAATAGCGTCGACAGTCGCAGCTGTTGAGTCTGAAATAAACTCTATTCAACGAGGTATTCAGGATACTCTTGACGCTGTTATTTTAAATCCGTTAAAACTTGCCGGACAGATCCAGGGACTCATTCAGTTACCAGGGTTAATTGTCGGAGATTTTCAAGCCCGTCTTTCAATGTACACTGAAATGGCTGATGAAATGCTCGGATTATCTCCGGATGATGATGATAATTCGCCTGAAGCATATAACACAGTGTTAACTCAAGAGTTAACTTTATCTGCAATTCTTGCCGTTACTCCGGTTGTCGGTGCAACAAGTGAATATAAAACAAGAAAAGATTCATTGCTTTCACTGAATATAATATCTGGTCTTTTTGCCAGCACATCTGACAGACTCGATTTGATTCAGAAAAATTTCGAAACTGTAAAGATTGAACAACAATATTTTAGTCAATCTCAATCTTACAATTCAGCTTTGAAAGCAACAGCATTATCAAATCAGCTTTTAACAAGAAAAACGTTTGATTTAAAGGTTCAAAGAACACTGATTTTAAAACAGGACAAAACGCCTTTAAGAATGACCCTCGAAGAATATGGATATGAAAATTTTGAAAACAATTATGATTTGTTTTTAACGTCAAATAATCTTTCAGGGAATGACATATTATTGCTGAGGGCCGGACGGGAGGTTGTTGTTTATGTCTAACCCGGTACCCGGAAAAACTTATATTGTTGTTGTTGGTGACACTCTTTCAGGTATTGCAGCAAAAGCCTATGGAAATACAGAAAAATGGCCGGTAATATGGAACGCAAATCAACAACAAATCAAATCCGGTGATCCTGATTTAATTTATCCTGGGGAAGTTCTTTTTATTCCTGAAGATCAATTGCGGGAAAGTTTAAAATCCGGATTACAGGAAAACAAACTTGCTCAAAAAGACCCGGATTTATTTACACTTGTTATCGAAAACAGAGAAGTCCCTGTATTAAATGGTCGTGTTTTTAATGCCATGGATATTGTTTCAGGTAGTTGGACAGCAACAATTGAATGGGTACCCGGGATTGATGAATTTATTGACCGTGTAACTCTTCCATATACTTATCCAAAAGCTCAAGTTTATCTCGGTAAGAATCTTGTCAATACCGGCTTTATTTATGATATTGAAACAAACCTATCAGAATCAGGCAGAACAAAAATACTGACCGGATTCAGCAAGACTGTAGATGCAATCGATTCAACAATCAGACCGCCATATCAGGAAGAAAAAGTAACTCTGAAACAAAGGACTGAAACTCTTTTTAAAAATTACGGACTCACGATTGAATATGAGCTTGAAAACAATAGCCAATTCGACCGGGTAACAGCGGAGCCCACTGAAAAAATAATTGAACATCTTAGAAAGCTTGTCTCTCAACGTGGGGCCCTGATATCTGACACACCTGAAGGAAATATTCTGATTTATAAAGCATCGGAATTAGGTTCAACAGTTGGGACTCTTGAAGAAGGAAAACCCGGTGTTTTAAGTTGGGCCGGGAAATGGAATGGCCGGGAAAGATTCAGCGTTTATAAGGCTATCGCCCAAACAGCAAAATCAAATGCATCAAACGCAGTTTCTACAGATAGCAATATTCCTAAATCAAGGTTTTTAACATTTCAGGCAAACGATACAATACCAGGAAATATTCAGGATTCAGCAGATTGGAAGCGCTCAAAATCTGTTGCTGATTCGCTTTCTCAGGCATTACCTGTTGATAGTTGGTATGCTCCAAACGGTGAGTTGTGGAAAGAAAACACTTATGTTACAGTAATTTCAGAAACTTTACATATCCCTGATGGGTATAAGTTTCTTATAAAATCGGTTGAATATTCGTTTTCAGAAGGTGGCACAACAGCGGTTTTAAATATTGTACCGCCTGGCGTATATACAGGTCAAGAGGTCGTAAATCCATGGCAATAATTCAAACAGGCCGTGTTACCGGTAGCAAAATTAAAAAAAACAAAGACGGTGAAAAAAACGTCTTAATGCTTCAGGTTGAAGTAACTGAACCTGATGATATTCAATCTATTCAGCTTATGAAGCAGGCCGGGGAAGATACACACCCGCCAGCCGATTCACAAATTGTTATTTTAAGCATTGGTGAAGCATTTAAAATTGCTGTTGCTTCTGATGATGGTGTTGAGCCGTCAATGGGCGAAGGTGAGAAAAAACTATATTCTGTTTCCGGTGGTGCAATATCGGCTTTTATTAATTTTCTTTCTACAGGGATTTTAGAACTGAATGGTAACTCTGATAATGCTGTCCGGTATTCGGCCCTTGAAACAAAATTAAAAGAACTTGAAGATAATTTGAATACTCACATACATACAACTACTGCGACAGTAGGCGCAACTTCAACAGCGGGCGTTATTTCTGTTCCAACAGAGCTATCTGATGTTGATTTTTTACCTGCTAAAGTTAAAGAGGTCAAAATAATATGAGCACTATAAATTATCAGGGTGACCCGAAACTATTTCTTGACAAGAACGGAGCTTATCTTGATTTCCGTGGTGGCCAGCCGGTTATGGATCAGGGTTTTGAAAATGCTGCTTTAATCAGCTTGCTTACAAAAAAAGGTTGGCATGGTAACGCTTTTTTATCAGAAGAAGAAAGAATAGGCAGTGATTTCCAAAATATAGCAACAAGCACAATTACAGCGTCAAGCCTTGAAAAAATAAACAAAGAAGCTGAAAAGGCACTTGATAAACCTTTTTTCGGTAGTGTAAGTTCAGCTACCGTAAATCCGGAAGGATATATAATAAATTCAGATATTGAAATTAAACCACCTGGATATGATTCCGGTGTGATAAAGATTGAAAAGAATGGTGAAAACTGGATTTTTCAAAAAGATAATCCTGCTCACAGGAGATAATTAAATGTCATTTCCAATTTTAACGACTCAAGAACTTACAGATATATTTAAAGCAAACTTTGAGGGCGAACTGTCTCAAGATGTACCGCCTGTTGATATTGCTTTTTTAAAAGTATTATCCGTTATTGAGGCAATGGTCGCATCCGCGCTTTATAAATATGCTGCTGACAGGGCAAAAGCAAACCTTGCATTAACGGCCAGTGAAGATGATCTTGAATTAATCGGTCAAGAATATGATGTTATCAGAAAACAGGCTGAATCAGCTGTTTTTACTGCCACGCTTCCCGGTACAAATGGAACGGTAATACCTGCAACAGTTTCTTTTATCGGTGATTCAAACGGTGCCAGATATTTTCCTGATGCTTCTTCTACCGTAGCCGGTGGGGTTGCTACATTATCAGTAACGGCTGAGGTTGCCGGTGTTGGTGGCAATCTTAATGTTGCAGAAACAATGTCAATATCTGTTCAAATTGCAGGGGCTGAAACAGTTGCGACAATAACAACCATTGACAATACTGGTACAGATATTGAAGACATTGAGGTTTACCGGGCAAGAGTTCTTTCTGCGATCAGAGTTTCGACAGGTGGAAGCAATGCAGCTGATTATAAAACGTGGGCTGAAGAGGTTGCCGGAGTCAAAAGAGCGTTCCCATATTCCGGTTTACCTTATGGTGATCCTGGAACTTCATTCCCGGGTGACAGAACTGTCTATGTAGAAGCAACAACAGCTATTGACCCTGACGGAATACCCACAACGGCTATTCTTGATGATGTAAGAGATTCATTAAACACAGATCCAACAACCGGAGAATCCCGGCCATGTCTCGGCTTAACTGATGATACGCTTTATGTTGAGGCTATAAGCCGTTTAGAATTTACGGTAACTGTCACAAATATAGCGATACAATCAGATTTACTTGCACAGGTTCAATCAGACATTGAATCAGCCGTTGAATCTTATTTTTTATCACTCGCGCCTTTTGTTATAGGGATTGATTTTCAGGAAGATAGAAAAGACACTATAACCGCAATGACTGTTGCTGAAATCGTTCAAAATGTTTTAACGAGTGCAGGCGGGACATGTGAAAGCGTGACAGTTTACGATTCTGCTCCGGCCATTGTTACATCATACACATTAAATCCGGGTGAACTTTCAAAATCAGGAGGTGTGACCTTTGCCTGATCTATCCAAGGACATAATTAATTCAGAGTTACCTGATGGCGCAATATTTGAGCCCGAAGAAGATGGTGGCCTTGATCTTTTTCTTGATGGTATGTCAGAAAATCATGCTGTTGTAAGATCGTTTCTTGATCAGCTTGCAAAGCTTAGAAATGCTGAGAATACAACAATTTTAAGCGATCTTGAGAGAGAGTTCGGTGTTGAAAGCAATCAAGCACTTACTGAAGCTGAAAGGCGTGAAAGGCTTGAATCCGTAATAACAGAGGGGCAAAATCTCGCAACAGACGATTATTTACAGGCCCGTTTAAGGGCTTCTGGATTTGCAGATGTTTATGTTTATCAAAATGATCCGGCTGTTGATCCGGCTAATTTTATAACAGAAAGTTTTTTAATGGTGTGCGGTTCACCCGAAGCCGTTTGCGGAAAATCTGATGTTGTATGTGGATCTGTTTTGGATGATTTAATAATAAATGGTAATTTATTTTACACAGATTCAGATATACCATTGCCAACAAATCCTGGTTATTGGCCTTTTATATTTTTTATTGGTGGTGTTGCCACTCGTAACCCTGTAACCGATGAAATAACAGCAATTACACGATATACAGTTCCTTACGACAGAAGAGACGAGTTCAGGCGCTTAGTTGTAAAATATAAACCCCTTCATTCATGGGCGGCTGCAGTCGTTCAATATGCTTAGGAGATATAAAAATGGCTATAAGAATAGAAGATGAATATACGAATTCAAACCCTGCAGACGGTAATTATCCAGAAGGATCATTTAAAAATATCAGTGCACCTGGATTGCTTGATGGTACACCGTTTGAAAAAGCGTGGCCGAACGATATCTACGGCTTTCTACAAAAACTTTTAGACGTTGCTGGAATAACGCCGTCTGGTGATCCTGATACGGTTTTGGCTTCGGATTATTATGATGCTTTATTAGAAGTTCGGTTAAAGCGTAGCTTTTCTGTTGGATCACTTATTGAGTATTATGGTGCAAATCCAAATACTGATATATATGCAGGATCTGGTGTTGTTTTAGATAGAGCAAGTTATCCTTTATTGGAAGGTGTTCCTATTTTCCCTGACATGGTTTTTACTGAGCGCACTTCAGGTGGTGGTTATTCTTCTACATTTGGAGGTGTTGCACACAATTCAACAGATGCTTTATACATTGCTGCTGGTGTAAATGGTGAAATTCAATCCAGTATTGACCTATCAACGTGGACAAGCAGATTATCAGCTGCAGTAGCTGGCTTTACATGCTGTGCCACAGGAAATGATGGAACTGGAGAGGTTTATCTTGCTGGTGGAGCAGGGTTGATATATCGAAGTGTTAATGGAACTACTGGGTGGGCTGCAGCTTCTTCTGTACCTTCTGGTGCCACTGTGTTTGATATTAAGCTACACTCAACATATGGCTGGATAGCTTGTTGCTCAAACGGTGAAATATGGACAAGCACAGATAGTGGTGATAATTGGAGCTTACAGACAACCCCAGCATCAGTTAATTTGTTTGCAATCTCTGTTGATGGACCACTTATTGTTGCAGTAGGCGGGCCAGCATCTACTATTATAACAGCAACTGATCCTACTGGGACATGGACACCAAGGACTCCAGATGCAACAGCAGGGGCAGCTGGTGCTTTTAGGGATATTGTTTGGAGTGGTGAAAAATACTTAATAGGTGGCAGTGGCTTTATTTCTCCATACTTCATACAAACAGGTATAGATGGTATATCGTGGGTTGCAGGTCAACATGCATCAGCATTTGATGTATTTGGCATTGAATATGGAAATGGAGTATTTGTAATTAAATTATCTTCTACTGTACAGAGAAGTTATGATGCTGAAGTATGGGGGATACAATCTCCAAACCCTGCAACGAGTTTGGGTGATGGGGGTGTAATAGAAGTTGGTGGTATATTTATATTCGCAGGTAGTGCAGGAACACTGCAAACAGCACCATCAACTAATTTTTTGATACCAACTTTTGCAAGTCTTCAATCAGGATTCACTCAATATATGTGCATAGCTTAAACCACACAATATGCGGGCCACACGGCCCGCATCCATCCAAATTCCCACACCCATAAATTAAAAATAAAAATCATTCAAATTCATATTTTTGTAAAAAAATGTAACAGAAGGTACTTGACATGTAACTTTATTGCATGGTAATGTAATTTTAAAACACAAATTATGGAGGACAAATTGAACACTATAACAAAAGAAGAATTAGCAAAACGTCACAATGTAGGACTCAGAACAATTGACAAATGGATAAGGGAAAAAGACCTGCCGTTTCTTAAATTCGGGAAAGATGTTGTATTTAAGGAAGCAGATTTAGAAGAATGGGGACGAAAACAGGCTGAACTTTCTAAGAAATAAACATTTAACCACAAGGAGAAAACATGAACACACTTAGCAAGAAAAAATTTAAAGAAATTCTTAATCGTAAGGGAATTGCGTATTCTGAAAAAGATGGATTGATTGTTATTAGTGAAAACAACGGTTCTGTCTATCTCGAAAGCCTCACGACCCTTCCCGAAGGTATTAAGTTTGAAAATCATGGTTATGTCTATCTCGAAAGCCTCACGACCC
>JQIA01000495.1_pt1 | contig 19949 bp, 15 predicted proteins | sample 811431 | NCBI WGS metagenome assembly JQIA01 (sample SAMN02998118, study PRJNA258478) | marine sediment metagenome | biome: marine; feature: seafloor; material: sediment; isolation source: oil-polluted sediment collected from 3 locations (0.5 km, 0.7 km and 0.9 km)... | place: USA: Gulf of Mexico ...
TGGTTAGCTCTGATTTAACAATAGTCGCAAATTTTTGACTTTCACCAGTAGAGTAATGCATCGATAAATCGAGTAAAACTTGAGCGACTAAAGGATCAATATTGGATAGGTTCTCTACCCCGCCAAGAAGATCAGAAGATTTTTCTCGCTCCTCTAACCAACGCCCCATTTCAGAATTAGCTCCCTTAGTAGACAAAACCCAAACAGAAGCTCCTTTCACTTTGGGATCATTAAAACCATCGGCGTGAATCGAGATAAAGAGATCTGCTTTTTTCTTTCGTGCTATTTGTGTTCGTTTAACCAAGCCAACATAAAAATCACCACTACGAGTTAAAATAGCTTTATAACCATTTAACTTATTTATTTTACTTGCTAATATTTTAGCGACTTTTAAAGTAATACTTTTTTCGCGTGTTCCTTTAGCTCCGGACGCACCAGGGTCTTCGCCGCCATGACCCGCATCAATTGCGATAACTATATCTCTATTGTTGCTAGTAACGTATTGCTCAATTGTTTTGGTGATTTTTTTTACTGAAAGCTTAGAACGTAAATCAACAACTAGTCGATGACCATATTTCTGATAGGGCTTGAGAAGAAAATCTTTGCTGCTTACTTTTTTATCTAGGTCGAATACAACCCTTAATATTTTGTTTTTAAAGCTATCTCGAACACCTTTTACCAATTTGCTCGGTTTAGTTAATTTTTTGAGATTAACTTTCAAACTACCATCTTCAATATCAATAACTAAACGGGGTGGATTTACTAATGTGAATACTTTGTAAGAGACTTGGTCGCTAAGATCCAAAACAACGCGAGTTTTTTCAGGATCTTGCCAAAATCTAATACCATTTATTTCGGCCGCCAATAGCTGTTTTGAAACTAAACCACAATAACAAAGAAATAATAAACCGAAAATTTTCATTATTTCTTTCATTGATATAACTCTCTGTGAAAACCGTGTAATTCAACTTGCCTCTGTTCGCCTGAATATTTTAATATTATCTCAAAATCAGCCTTAGGTAAAAATCCAACTCCGTTTTCAGGCCACTCTATAAAACAAAGTGCATTTTCCTCAAAATAGTCTCTAATTCCCATATATTCCAATTCTTCAGGTTCTGATAAACGATATAAGTCAAAATGATAGACCTTTCTCAACTTTCTATTTTCACTAAGAATGGAATAGGGTTCGACAATCGTATAAGTCGGACTTTTGGTACTTCCCTGATGTCCTAACGACTGCAATATACCACGAACCAATGTCGTTTTACCGGCTCCAAGCGTACCATGCAAAAATACAACCCCTTGCTCAGGTAATTGAAGGGCAAGTAGAGCGCCTAAATCAAGAGTGGCTTGTTCATTTGCAAGAAAAACGTTCACTTAGTCGGATAAACCATTAAATTTTGGATTACGTGATTTTAACCTAGAAATATCACTTGAGCACGAAAAAGATATTTACATCAATATTTTGTTTTCGGCATAATCTGAAAGGCTGACTACTTTATCTGTTTTAGTTTTCAATTTTAGCCTAATATTTAGTGCTTTTTCCTGATTTTCATCTCTAATATTTTCTTCTTGTTTTATCCTTTTCCCAATCACCATATTCTCAAAACGCTCCAAAATTGACTGGTCTCCAGAGCATAAATCGCCAAGTTCAGAAATAAATTTTTCTTTTCTTTGTCTAAACTTATGTAATTGTCGACCACTAGAACGAACATGTTCACCGGCTAGGCTCTCACCAAACAACAAACTTGGCATCTGCAATAGCCAATTCTCAAATGAATCTTCTGACGAATTAATAAATGCTGGTTTTTCAGGTAACTCAGCATTATCGACTAATATTCTGTCTTCGGATTCAGAATCTTCTCGCTTTTGAACACTGTCTTTTCTACCTAGTTGCCCTATCAAATTTTTAACAATAGTTGAGAAACACCGACTAGCAGTACAGTTAGCGCTATATATAACCAAGGGAGATTGGCTTAATATAGCAGCTGATACAAAAGAATCTTCTTGAATATAGCCTAAGCGTTCAACTTGCACTCCAATATATTTCTTCACCGCAGCAGAAAATCGCTTATAAATATCTTTTGCTGTTTTCTCATCTTTGACTCTATTTATAAGCACGTTATAGCTCGTTTGAACATTTCTCATATTTCGAATCAGGCCAAAGCTATCAGTTAAAGATGTTGGCTCAGAGTTAATTATAAGTAACGCCTGATTAGCAACTTCTAAATAATTTTGAACGCTAGCACCAATTCCAGCAGATGTATCGATTAAAATAACATCGTAATCAAAAACAATTTTATCAATTAACCTTCTAACTTGAAAACTACTTGGTGCTAACAAAGGTTGCTGCTGGCTAATACCCGACGCACTTGGCAACAAGTCAAGACCCCACTCAGTTTTGATCATCGCCTTATGTGGGTTGAAATTCTTTTCAAACAGATCCGATGGCTGTTTTTTTGCAGGAAGGCCTAGCAACAAATTGATATTGGCTAAACCATAATCACCATCAACTAAACAAACTCGTTTGCCACGTTTTGCAAAAAGGATCCCTAGATTAACAGCAATAGTGCTTTTTCCGACGCCGCCTTTTCCACTGGTAACAGCAATAATATTCGCTTTACGTTCCATTCAGTTTTCCGTTTTATTATTATCAATTTTTTAGTTGGTTCTGTTTAACCTAGATACAACTTTTTACAGCCGTAAGGTCAATACTTATATCACTAATTGAGATTTTATTCCAGTTGAGAAGTCGGTAATTTTACCAAAAAAAAAAGGGGTTTGATTTCAAAAGCCATAGCTATATTTGTAATTAGCATACCAAATGAGTTACTTAATTAGTTTTGAGGGATATAAACCCGCTAGAAGATAATGAGAATAGTCAATCTCGCACACTTTTGTAAGTGATGAACTCTTTATTGTGGGTAAAAAACTGAGTATTCTATCATTCTAAAATTAGAACTAATCTATTGATAAGGATATCAAGCAATGCAAAATAAAAGTGACACACTACCATTCACCAATCGGTTTAATTACTTAGTAAAAGAAATAAGTGCGGAAGAATTTTTAACTGCGCTATCGCAGTTCGAAGCGGATGAAGAGGCAAATAGCAATAAACAAATTCAAAGCGAAAGTGAAATAAGAGTTCATCATTAAACTAAAGGTTGATAAATAAATCTAAGCCAATAAATTTACCTAAAAAATGATTTAGGGATTACAATACTTGATATCAACTGAAGCTAAAACATCAGTAATATCTGATTTAGTTTGCATTTCATAGCACAACTTATCTTTACCGAGTTGGTACCATTTTGTCACTTGGCTACTACTAGATAAACGCTCACGATCTAAATTATCTTGAGTTCTCGGAGCTTTTAGTATTTTTTCCTTCGCCAAGTTATCTTTAACTTTCTGTTTCTCTAATTCTTTTTCTTTCGAATCATGAGAGGCTTCATTGATAATTGCACCAATAATTCCACCAATGACAAGCGCACCTAGCCCACCACTCCCCGAACTATGAACTCCAACAGAAACTCTATTATGACTGCGGTGACCTTTATGATGCTTGCTTGAGACCATAGCGGTGCAACCGTTTAAAAAAAACAAAACTGTTGATAAAAACATTATTTTTTTCAGATTCATTTAAAATCCCTACTTAAGAAGTTTGCAATTGTTATACGCACCAATTATATCTTTATCAGATTAACTTAAGCTGAACAATTTACTTCCTTTTATCTTTTTCCAAAGTTTGACTTAAAAAGTTACTAACCTTAACAAACTCACCTAAAGAAATATTTTCAGGTCGTAAACTTGGGTTTATCCCTAAAAACTCGAGGTCTTCAACTTCAATCCTTTTCCGCCATGCATTTCTAAGTGTTTTTCTTCTTTGATTAAATGCTTCTGCTACGACTTTTGCAAATAAATTTCTGTCTTGGATATCTAACTTTTGTTTTCTAGGTGCTAGCCAAACAATGGCTGATTCAACTTTAGGGGCTGGTGTAAATGCTGTTGGAGGAACAATAAAAAGCATTCTTGTATCACATACACTTTGCGTCATCACACTTAAACGCCCATAAGTTTTGCTTCCGGGTTTGGCTACCATTCGTTCAACCACTTCTTTTTGAAGCATAAAATGCATATCTTTAATTTTACTAGCATAGTTAAAGAGGTGAAATAGTATGGGTGTAGAGATATTATATGGCAAATTGCCAACAACTCTCATTAAATCGATATTACTTGATGATTCATCTTGAGTTTTTGACGTGCAAAGTAGATCATAATCAAATTTTAAAGCATCGGTTTGGTGAATAATTAATTCTCCTAAACCATCACAATTAAATATTAGCTTAGGAATAATATCTCTATCAAGTTCAATGACATTCATTTTTTTTGTGATTGGTAAAAGCTGTCTAGTAATTGCACCTAAACCTGGACCAATTTCTATTATATTATCGTCTTCCGTTGCCCGAATACTGGAAACTATTCGATCAATCACATTGCCATCATGCAGGAAATTTTGCCCAAAACGTTTTTTTGCTTGATGCTTAGTTGGATCAAAAATTTTCATTGAGGAAGTTTTCCTTGTGACATTTCTATCGCATAATTTATTGCGTAGATAAAACTAGACGGCGATGCGCAATTTTGATCGGCAATATCTAATGCCGTGCCGTGATCAACAGACGTTCTGATATAAGGTAGTCCTAAAGTGATATTAGCCGTTTTTCCAAAACCAATTGCTTTTACAACCGGTAAACCTTGATCGTGGAACATCGCCAAAAACACGTCAAAAACTTCTCTCTTTTGTGGCGTAAATAAACTATCTGCAGGAAAAGGGCCTTCTACATTTAAACCTAATATTTTCAAAGCTCGAATTACAGGCTCTATAACTTCTTCTTCTTCATGCCCTAAAAGTCCACTTTCACCTGCGTGAGGATTTAATCCGCAAACAGCAATTTTGGGTTGTTTTAATCCATAAATTCTAAAACTATGCTCAATAACTAATAGGACCTCTTTAAGCATTTCTTGGGTAATTGAGTGGCTTACTTCATTTAAAGGAACATGAGTGGTAGCCAATGCCATTCTGAGTTTCCTAGTCGCGAGCATCATAACCACTTTCTCAACTTTTGCTTTAGACGCAAAATATTCTGTATGACCCAAAAATGAAGCTTCTATTTGATTAATATTCGCTTTATGAATAGGCGCCGTCACTAAGGCTTGTACCTTTTTTTGCAATGCAAGTTCGCTTGCCTTATGCAGGGAGTCTAAAACAGTAACAGCATTTGTTTTAGATAATTTTCCAAGCGTTACAGTTTCTTGAAATGGTAAATGTTCGAGATAAAGACGACCGACTTGATGTTTAACAGAAGGCTTATTCCAGTCAATCGGAATTAGCTCTAAAGGAAAATTTAAATGTTTGGAAAGTTTTTGTAGATGCTCACCATCACCAATAACTATCAACTGGGCAGTAAAATCATTTTGTGCTAATTTTATGATCAATTCTGGCCCGATTCCAGCAGGTTCTCCAATCGTTAATAAGATCCTCGGAATACTTGATTGTTCAATCATAATTAATTCTTTACTTATTTATGATCAACTATCACTAATAATTTTTATATGCGCTTTTTCTTTTAATTCACTGATCCAAGTTTGAGACTCTTCTTCAAATTTGCGGTTAGACAATATTTGATAAGCTCTTTCTCTCTTTTTATCCTCAGTTTGATCTTGATCTCTTCGACCCAAGACTTCAATTAAATGATAACCAAATTGAGTTTTAACCGGTTCACTCAACTCACCAATAGCCAAATCATCCATTGCCTGCTCAAATTCTGGAACGAATGTACCGGGATCAACCCACGACATATCACCACCTTGAGAAGCATTCGATTTATCATCAGATATTTCAACCGCTAAATCTTCAAAAGTTTCACCTTTTTCTATACGGTCTTTAGCCAACTTCAATTTATCTAAGGCTTGCTCCTCAGTGGTTATTGCATTCGGTGAAACGAGAATATGACGAACATGAGTTTGAACCACCACTTTAGCTTCAAACCCGCCTTTTTTATCTTTCAGGTATAAAATGTGCAATCCACTTCCACTTCTAAGAGGCTCACTAACATCGTTTACATCCATATTTTTAACCGTACCAGCAAATAAGCTCGGAAGCTGACTCAATGGACGCCATCCCCAGTCTCCACCTTCTAATGACTTTTGACCATTTGAAAATGCAATCGCGAATTCTTCAAAATTAGAACCGCCCCTAAGTGCACTAACAATCGTTTTAGCCTGCTCTCTCTTAGCTGCAACCTCGTCAGGACTGGCCCCTTCTGGCATTGCTAATAATATATGACCCAAATGGTATTGAAGTTTACTCTCTCCTTCTTTATCCATTAATGCAACGATGTTATCTACTTCTTTATCACTGACTTGAATACGCCTTTGCACCATCCCACCTTTGACTCGAGAAATCATTATTTCATTACGCATATCTTCCGAAAAAATTGGCCAAGGCGTTCCATCCAATTCAACTTGTATTTTAAGTTGCGCTAATGAAATACTGTTACCTTCTGCTATACGCTCAATTGTTGCAGTTAACTCTCTATCACTTATCCTAACACCGACTTTTTTAGCCGTATCTAATTGTAAAGCCTCAACAATTAACCTTTCTAATACTTGTTTTCTCAGAATTTTATCAGAGGGAACTTTTTGCTTTCTTTCTTTAATTTGCTTAATGATCGCATTTGAGCGCCTAACCAGTTCACTTTCTAAAACCACATCACCATCAACAATTGCAACAATCCGATCGAGCATTTTCACTTCAGCTTGTAATGAAAAAGAAGCGATTAATATAATGACCAGAGCAACAAACGACTGGAGGGAAACTAAGTTTTTATTACTTTGCACTAACATTTTCATAAATTTTACTTTTAAGTTGTGATGATTATATAAATTGTGACGAATACTTTATTATTCATCAAAAGTTGTTAAAATCTTTTAAATCTAAATATTATCCATAGAACCTATGTAAAGCTCTCGAACAGTTGAACTAAAAAACTAAAAATTTCTTATACTATTTTTGATTAACTTCGCAACACCAGTGTTCTTAGGTTGGGTTTGTCCTAAAACAATATTAAAATCTAACTGTAGGCTACTTTCAAATTCATTACCTAAACCTTGGTTTGAATCGATATCTACCGGATTACCAAAAGCATCTAAGCGAACATCTAAATAACGCCTAGAAACTAAACTAACCGCCCAACAGCAAGATTTGTACTCGAGACCAAATAAAGTCTCTATTGTACGATTATTTTTAAGATCATTGTACCATTTACCAACCACTCGCCACCGGTCATTAATTGGCCATAGAAATGAAAGGTCTATTTCTTCGCTCTCTACACCTAACTCATTTCTAACACGGTGACTTAAATTGACAACATGATTAGCAATGGGTTCATATTTTACACGACTTCTTGCTTTTCTAGTGCCTTTACCTTGCCCATCACTCGCATCATTATCATCCCACTCAATATAACTAGATAGCTCTAAACTCGAACTCGCTCGATAAGAAAACTCAGCTAATAATGCAGATTGTTCAATTCTATTGGCTTTTTGTAAGATTGATTGATTAAATAGAGTGACTTGTCTTTTATCAAAAAAATACTTACGACCAATTGAAAAAGAGGCTATTTCTCTACCGCTGGCATGATCCGTAAATCGATTAGTTAGTGCTAACGCAATATGATTGGTATCACCAATTCTATCATTTCCAGAGAATCTATTCGCACGCCAAAGTTGATTGAAACTAAAGTCTGGTAGTCTAGTATCAAAATTATTAATTTCAGACTGCTCTTTAAATGGAATATAAGCATAAAAGAGTCTGGGTTCTATAGTGTGAGTAATCACTTTATCGTTATAGCTAGAACGGCTTAAAATGTCATTTTTGTCTAGCTTGTTTTTTATACTGAAATGACGGTCAAAAACTAACCCTGTATCAAAACTAAAGATAGGTAAGTTTCTCGAAAAACTTAATTCATGCCCATTAGAAGATTGACTATTTGAAAGGTTATGCAATGGATTTTTTTGTTCATAAAGTGTCGATTGAAAAGCTAACTTTGGGGTGAACCATGAGTAAGCATTTCGATAAGGAATGCTTACTGAGGGTTTTAAGTTGAGCCTTACACCGTGAATTCTTTCTTTATCGGTATGAGTAAAGTTGGCAATTTCACTATCAAACTCCCAAAATAAGCCGTTAGAAACATTAAGATGCTCTGCTCTACTGACAAAACTTGGCGTTTTTCGATAAGGCTCTTGCCCAACTAACGATTGAGTCGACTCCAAAATCAATCGACTTGACCATAAATCTCCAACGTAAGAGATGTTTCCATAACTTTCTAATAACGATTCACTAGAATTTGAACTTTGATTGATTAAACCCGTGCCTAAGTCTCTAAAATAATCCCGATCACTTACCTTACTAGCACTAATTTTTGCAGACCAGTTTTTATTCCAACGAGTTTCATTATCAAACGCGATCCCCCAGCGGTCTTTGCTCAAACCATAATTCCCTAATCCTAACTCAGGATTCGATAAAAGAGAGCGGGTTGCCAAACTATCATTAGACAATGCCTCTATTGCTAACCGATTATTCGTTGTCTTAGTTAAATATCGATATTCAATACCAAGTTGATTACCTCGATTTCTAATATTTCTCGGAACAAAAGTGGCATCCATATCGGATTGAATATTCCAATAAATTGGCAACCTAACATCTAAACCATTTCGACTATTACGACTAATATCTGGCATTAAAAAGCCAGATTTACGCCTATCATCGATAGGGAAATTAAAATAAGGAAAATAAAATACCGGTAACCCTTTAAGTTTAAACCACATACCCCAAGCTTCAGCCCAGCCTTTAGAAGCATCTAAAGACAATTCATTAGCCGAGAATAACCAACTTCCATCACCTTTAGGGCACGTACTGAAAGTTAAATTCTTTAGCGTACTTACATTGGAATTTTGATTAACTTCTATCGACTCAGCATTACCATTTCCGTTTATCGAAAAATAATGATATTCAACATCTGACAAAGTCATAGTTTGAGTATTAACATCTCTTAAAAAGTCTTTGGCTAGTAACAAAGACTCATCAGTTTCTAATGTGATTTTTCCAATAGCTTGATCGATACCACCAGTTTTGTTTCGGACAAGTTGATCTGCTCTTAAAATGGAGTTTTCGGTAGTCATGCTAACGTTTCCTGTTAGCTTAATGAATTCTAGATTATTGACTGGAATGTCATCAGCCTTAATGCTGATATTTTCAATATTAAAACGTTTTTCCTTTTTTGACTGCTGTGAAACAGGTGCTCCAGAAAAGGATTGCTCCGAATTGATTGGCGCTCTTAATGAGTAGCCACAACTATCAAATACCGAATAATCATAGAGAGTTAAACCAATCTCAATTTCCTTTAGTTCTGGAAATTGAGATTGAAATAATTTATCCGCTTCAAAATCACTACTGGTTATTTCAGAAAAGGCGATAATATTATTAGATATTACAAAAGAAAAAGTGAGAATAAAAACACGACTTACGCCGCAATAAAAGCCAACTCTTTTTGCCTTTTTATCTATTTGTTCGTTTTGAAGCAAAAAAATCTCTCTATTATTTAGTTTTTGTTTAAAACCCATAATTCACCAAACAGTCTAAACCGCTTACCCTCACCAGTTTAACGCTATTTCTCAGGTCGGCATTTTACAAGAAGTTCTATCGAAAAACCTCCGTTATTTGGCTCTTTAATCACTAATTGGTTCAATTTAATCCAATCTCAATCACTTTTTTACTATGACTAATTATGCATTCACATAGATTAAAAAGTTTGTTTAAGTCAATTTTTGTGGATTTTCAAAGAGTTATCCTCAATAATCACAGTATAAATACTCAATATTAGTCAAAAAACGAAAATGACACACCAAACCGATGATCTAAGAATAAAAAAAATTAAAGAGCTATTACCCCCGGTAGCATTACTAGAGAAATTTCCAGTTTCAGAGAAAGCAAACAAAACTGTTTTTAAGGGAAGAAAAGCGATTCAATCAATATTAAATGGTCAAGATAATCGCTTGTTAGTAATTATTGGTCCATGCTCAATCCATGATCCTAAAGCCGCATTAGCTTATGCAGACAAACTTATAGAGTTAAGAGAGAAATATAAAGAACAGTTAGAAATCGTGATGCGTGTCTATTTTGAAAAACCTCGTACCACAATTGGCTGGAAAGGCTTGATTAACGACCCCTATTTAAACAACTCTTGTAAAATAAACGATGGACTAAAGCTTGCCAGAAAACTATTACTCGATATCAACGATAAAGGTCTACCAACTGCCGGTGAGTATTTAGATATGATAACTCCACAATACATCGCTGATTTGATGAGCTGGGGAGCCATTGGCGCAAGAACTACTGAATCTCAAGTTCATAGAGAATTAGCATCTGGACTATCGTGCACGGTAGGATTTAAAAATGGCACCAATGGTAATATCAAAATTGCAGTTGATGCCATCCGTGCTGCCAGCGCATCTCATCATTTTCTCTCAGTCACAAAATTTGGACACTCTGCGATTGTAGAAACGGCTGGAAATACAGATTGCCATATTATTTTAAGAGGTGGGCAAAAACCGAACTACGATGCTGAGCACGTTCAATCAATCTCCAAAAAATTACAAGAATCAGGAGTTAACCCAAGAGTAATGGTCGACTTTAGTCATGCAAATAGTGAGAAACAATTCAAGAAGCAATTAGACGTTTGCGAAAATGTTTGTCAACAAATAAAAGATGGCGAAAAGAATATATTTGGTGTAATGGTTGAAAGTTTTATCGAAGAAGGCGCTCAAAAGCTTATCAATGGAAAAGCTGAAATTTTTGCCAAAAGTATTACTGACGGTTGCATAGGTTGGAATGATAGTGAGGAACTGATTTCTATGCTAGCCAGTACTCATTCCAAATGAAGTTAATGAAATAAAACTCATTTCAAAATCAGTGAAAACTATTTGGAAGAATAAAATTTCATTAAGTAAAATTAGATTCCAGATAAATCGAAATTAACGTATCTGGAAATGTTTGTTCTAAATTTTAGTCATAAATAATAATTCTCTTTAAAGTAATATCTAAGAGAACTAATGATTTTTAGAGTCAATTAAATTCCCATTTAATGCCAAACGATACTTGGTTATTTTGATATTCATATTCAACTGTAGAGCTATCAAACGATGCTACCGATAGTTTTACATAAGTTGATAATTTTGTATTTTTCCCTTTAACAATCAACCAAAAGTAATCAAAGTCTAATGAAAAACCTTTATTTTCCTTTGATTGTTCATCTAAATTTTCGCCAACGGCATCGGTTCGATTATCGTAACTAAATACAGAGTATTTCAATTTAGCAGAGATTTGATGTTTATCGTTTAACTCTTGTTTTGTGTAAACAGAAACGTAAGTAGAATTGGAATCCCAGTAGCCTGCTTCATTATCAATACGTGTTCCATATTTCATTGCCAATTTTACTGTATTAGTTTTATTTGGTTTATAAGTATAAGTCCCCTTAATATCTAATAAATTGAATGCCAAATCGGTTGAACCGATATCAACAGCCGCTAAATCTTTTGCTCGACGGTCGTCATAGTCTCTAACGGTATAACTTGTATTTAAAGTAAAATTAGACATGTCTGTCATTGGAACCTTCATATCAAAACGCAAGCTGTTATGAGCATAATCCAAATTGCTTAATCCCGTAACATCATATGATTCGTACAATTTCTCGCGATGAGCAAAACCAAAATCTAACTTGATTTTACTATCCGTTTTAAAACTAAAAATAGTACCTACATTAAAGATATCGGCATCATAACGGTCGCCGAGTAGAACACCTCCAAAGGAAGCCTCTACCCCAGAAAATTTACTCACGTAAGTTGAGTCTGTTTTATTGTAGTTTCCAAATATACGATAGCGAACCCTATTCTTTTTAGAGCCAAATTTTGATTTATAGGTTAAATCTATCTTTGCTTTTGTCCAGTCAGCGTTAGCGTCCTCTGAATATGACGCTCCTTTTAAGTCAACGGTAAATATAAGCTTCTTTTCATAATTTTGCCTATACCTCATATCCAAATAAAAGAAATTATCCTCAACTGGATTAAAAAAATCTGTTAGATTATGCGGGTTACTATCGACGCCATAAAGCGTTGCCATATCAAACTCATACGCGCCGGCGGTTGAATTAATCAAACTTAATAAGATTAGTGAAGCGGCTGGTTTTAGTGTTTTATATTTCATATTATCCCTCAAATTTAAAATGTTATTGTCATTATTATCACTTTGTCTTGCTTGTTCTAAAATATTGTTCATGAATACTCTGAACACCTCTATTTTCACTTTCAAACTTTAGAATTAAATTTAGTTGTTGCTCGCAAACATTTAGATCTCCAGTTTCACATAATAATTTCGCATACAGTAACCGACCTCTAATGTCATCACTACGAGCTTGTAAATACTCTCTAACCAAATCAATAGACTCAAGTACGGAACCTTGTTCCCATTCCATTTCTGCTACTCTAAGCAATCCATTACTATAATTTCGGTCAACATCAATCAGTTGCCTAAATAGAATTAAACTCTCTTCTTGTTTTTTCTGTAAAGAATAGTAATCAGCTAACCTATATAATGCAGGCTTGTATCTCGGATGTTCTTTTGTCAACAATGACAAAATATTAGCAGCTTGATTTTTCATACCTGAGCGCCATTTAATCTTAGCTTCTAGAAGCATTACACTCTTATTTTTAGGAGACAAAGATATAGCAGTGTTAATTGCTGACAGTGCTACGGGAATATCATTTTCTCTGTACGCCAGTTGGGCGATAGTAAAAGCTAGGACATTATTATTAGGAAGCCGCTTCAACAATTTGATGAAAATATCTTGAGCCTCTGAACTTTCACCTGATGCCATTTTCGAGAAACCAAAATAATATTGAGATAAGTTGAAGAGTGAACTGTTTGGTTCTATTTTTTTAAAATAAATAGCCGCATTTTTTGGTTTGTCAGTTGACAAATAACTTAAACCAATCATATAGTACGAAATATTATTATCTCGACCTTTCTTTAACCCTCGCTTAAATCCTTCCAAACTTTCTAGATAAGCACCTCTTAAATAATCATTAAAATACTCTAAAGATTCTTTTTGCCATTTATTAGTATATTTTTTCAAGTAGTTGATATGTTTTTTTGCGTTAGAAAGTCTTTTTTGCTCTATATAACTAATGATTAATTGAAACCGATCCCCTATGGATGATTTAGATCTAGCTAAATTTTTCTTTAAGAGTTTAATTAACTCTCTATATTGCATATTATCAAACAAGTAGTTTGAATATTCAGATCTTAATCTTTTATTTTTTGGAGACAATTCCACCGCATTGGAATAACTCTTAATAACTTCAGCCAAACTTCTTTTTGCTGAATTTTCTGCTCGAGCTAACTTTTTCCAAGTAAGAGAACTTGTTGGTCTATATTCGATCGATTTGTTATAGTGTCCAATTGCGCCAACAAAATCCTTTAATGCATACTCAGCATCTGCTAGCCCAGCATAAACTTTAGCTTTATGAGTGCCCGTTGCAAATCCGATTCCCTTTTCAAACAAAATTCTCGCGTCATCAAAGCGATCAGTCTGTAAAAATAGTAATCCAAGATTAATCAAAGCCGGTTGGTTGGTTGGTTGCTTTCTATTCAATTTGATATAAATTTCAGTCGCATCTTTAGTCCTATTAATTTTAGATAAACAAAAGGCATAGCCGAAAGCTAAGCCTAAATCTAACTGTTCAGTAAACGAAAGCATTTCGTATATTGGAATAGCATGAGTATATTTTTTTTGCTTGCTTAAGCGTTGTGCCAAACTATAGAGTAAAGAATATTTTTGTTTTTTTGACTCAGGTAAATCAACCACAAAATGGTCTCTAATTTCATTAATGGTCATTTTGTCGTTAACATACAATTCTTCAATTCTGCTTGCCAGTAAAAGAGCCTCATCACTCAAGTCAAGTTCATTGACACCGTTCGTCAATTCTTCTTGCTGCTCCGTTTGCTCAAAGGATATAGATATTATATTTGTTTGATTAGTTCTTTTTGATAGAAATGACTGTGCAGCAATAACCATAATCACTAAGATCACAGAACTGATAGTCAAAGGAACTGCATTAGCTAATTTAGCTGTCGCGACTTTCTCCTTAGAGTTTACTTTCGTTTCTTCACTATCATGAGTAATCTTATGAGTTATAGTCTGCATATAACCCTCTATTTTGAATATTTTGAATCTCAATACCAGGTCTGCCATTAACTTCTAAAACCAATGGCCCGATGTCCTTATCAATGCAAATATCTACTCCCATATAACCTAACGTAATAGCTTGTTGACAAAGCGTTGACATCTTAACTATCTGCTTCCAAAAAGGGAGCTGAATACCTATTAATAGGTTATCATTATCCGGATGTCTTTCAACAACTTTTCCTTTTATGCTCGCATTTGTAGTAATTCCAGTCGAAATATTTATCGCTATTCCAACAGCTCGCTGATGCAAATTTGCTTTACCGTCAGACTCTTTTGTAGGCATACGTAGCATGGCACTCACTACTTTACCTTGACTAATAATGACTCTGATATCGCTAAGTCCAAAAGGTGCTAGATTTTGCAACAGATCATGTTGAATCAATAATGGTTCAAAATAAGCAATATCTTCATCTCCTGTTTGAGAATAAGTTCCTGAAATAATATCGCTGCACTGTTTTCTAATATCTAAAAATGTTTTTTGTTTTCCGTTTGCAGTTATAAAGCACTCTCCAATTCGATCAACAATAATTAAAATTCCATTCCCTTGAGAACCCTGATTTGGCTTTAATGCAAATTGTTTTATATTAACTAAAAACTCATCTAACAATGAAAGTTTCGCTAGGTTTTCTATCTTTAATAAGGTACCAGGGATTGGAATGTTAAATTTTTCTAGCTGAGTTTTAGTTGCTAACTTATCGGCAGCCAACTTTAGTAATTTCTTATCATTTCTAGCAAGGATTAAACCTCTATTTCTTTCATTTATTCCAATAACAGGATTATCATCATCGCCTAATATTGTTCTAAAACGATACAACTCACTGAACCTCAAACCAGTCCATTGACCTATATATATCTGTGCTGCTAGAACGAGTAAATAAAATTCAGGATAAAATGAAAATAAACCTTCTAACAAAAAAGAGCTCAAAATTAAATAACAAAGCCAAATTGATAACAAAGTACCCAGGGACACTAAAACAAGTCCACTCCAATTATTATCATTTGACATATCATGAATTTTTTCAGCAACAAAACTTATAATCACAACTGGAAATAAAGACAGCATCCCAAACTCTAAATTCGTTTGTGATCCAATAATATTTAAACCGATTATAATAAATAATGTGTTGACGGTAATAATGGCTGCTAAACGAGCTATCTTAAGCATCTGCATCTTATCAAGTAAAACGTGCGCAAAAAAACTAATACTAAGAATAACCACAAAAGCACTTACACCTCGAAAAAAACCAGTGAAGACACAGGCAGCCGCTATAAGCATTGGCATAAATATGCCAAATGTTTTTATTCCAACAACATTTCTTAAAAAAGTAATTGCAAAAGTACAAAGAGGGAAAAGCAAAAACAAGCCTATAGTTTGAGGAGCTAACCCCATAACTAATAACAATTGACTAATATTTATAGAGCTACCTTGTTTAATGTCATCACTATCTAACAGTTCCGCTTGATAAAGACTGGATGCGACTAGTCGTTTATCCGTTGAAAAAAGATAATCAAAGTTTATATCGCCGGTATGTTTAAACAAAAATTTATCCATTGTATAAAGAGAAATGTAATTTGCTGGCAATGATGCAAAGTTACCATTAGTGGGCCCAAATGGTATCCAGTGACCTTCAACAAAAACTTCAACCCATTGGTGAGATGTCTTTTTACTTCCTTGATTTAGAATAATTCCACCGACTAACCTTGCAGGAATATTATTTAATCGGGCTAATGCAACAAATAGACGACTTTTGCCATTGCAGCTCGCTTGCTTCAATCGAAGAGCCGTAACAGCGTCAGTAAAACCTTTAAAAGGAGCCCCCGATATTTCTTGATAGGTATAATCATAGATTGCTTTAACAGTTGGAATAAACTGTCCGCTTGATTTCGGGCTTATATTTTTCCATAGTTGTGTGATTTCCGGATGATTCACCTGAATGCTCTCAGTTTCCTGAAGAAATGATTCTAGTGATTCTGGATATTTTTGCGGAATAACTATATCAGGATTAATTTGATATTGTGTTTCTTGAGTTCTGAGAAGAACCCGATATTGGACACTGTTGTGTAATGAGTCACCATTCCATTGAACGATTCTGCCACTGCCATCTTCCTTTATAAGGTTTCCCAATCCATTATTTACAAATTGTTCTTCTATGATTTGCTGACGTTCATTGGCTATCGGTATATAGGTTTCTATATTAATAATTTCATTGTCAGGCTCAAAACGAATATCTAAGGTTAACTGATAGATGTTTTCTGGAGTGAGTGAACTAATGAAATTAGGAACCGAAGAAAAACGCACTAGAAAAATAACAGCAAAAGCCATTACCATCATTGTAGAAGTATGACGCAAAAGCCAATTATTCATTATGTCTGCATTTCGTTTTTTTCATCACGGTTGTATCCACTCTGCATCATTAATATCAGCCTTCCCATCAACTACAGGAAGAATGTACCCACCCTTCGACAAAAACCGCTGACCAGGTCCTAAACTAGCTTTTGGATACCTTGGCAGATATAGGGGTAAACCTTCAGAATGGTCAAGCATTTCTAAAAGATAATCTTGAATTCTAAAGCGTCGAATATGTTCAAGCGAATCATTAGCAGCAAAAACGGCAAAAAATGCTTCGGCTTGCAATTTAGGATGAGTGATTGCAACCTTCCTTAGCTTAGCCCAAACCTTAAAACGCGTCATAGCTGAATCTCTCTTACCTGGTAACCGATATAAATAAGTTGCATAAAATGCATCAAAGACTAATCCATCAAGATCATCTAAATCACCATTTAAAAGAACGGATGATAGGTACAACTTATTTATTTTTTGTGAACCATTCATAGCGAGTAGTTTTTCTTTTTTTATCCAAAGAATCACCGGCGAATTAGGTTTTCCCTTGAGGTAAGATTGTAACTTTGAATTAGAGACATTATCAGCACAATCAAATTTTAAATGACTAGACTTGATTTGGTTTTTGTCTAAGTTCGCACTCAAAATACTCGCAGCTCTTGATGCGATTTTAGAACAGTAAACTTGTATAATATGATTTCTTTTGTTTTTTACAAAATGCTTAGCTAATATATTAGCCTCCAACTCCAAGCCTTTTGAAAAATGTATTGAGTACCAGTCGTTGGGTTGAGAGTTTGCTAATTTAGTCGTTGGAAATAAACAGGGAAGTTTATTCTTTTCACAAAATTGACCAATAGGATCCCAAGAGCCTGAGCTCACTCCACCAATCATTGCAAAGACAGGGTCGTTGTCATAATATTTTTGTAGTTGTGATTGCCAAGTTTTTCTATCGCCTTTAAGCGTCCAAACATGTAGTTTCCAAGGCCTAAATAAAGTTGGCAACCTAATTTCAGGTCTAAGGCCCCTATTGGGACGTTTACTTTCTAATCTTGTTTGACGATTTTTTTCTGAAGAAAATTTTTGCAAGACATCAAGAACGGCTTTACGTGTATTTAGATCGATGTCTTCTGTCACCACCGTTGATAAATGAATGGCATTATCATGTAAACCAGGTTGAATTCTACTTGATAAAGATTTTAAATAACTCGCTAGCGCTTCAACATTACTGTCTGAGAGTATATATCTAGGCATTAATGGATCAAGAGGGGCACCAAAGGAATTAATTCCATCGACTAATGCTTTTTTTAAATTTTTAACGGTGTAGTTAGGTCTTCTTGTTTGATGTTTCTGAGTAAAAATAAAATCACCGATAACTGATGGCACAACATAGTTACCTTCCGTCGCACCCATCCCACTTCTACCATGACAATTTTCGCAATTAAATTGAGAGCCATTGATTGGAACATCTCCAGCCACTATTGCAGTTACATTTTCTCCATTAGGAAGTCTGCCATTTTGGTATATTTCACGGCCTTCAATTAGTCGCTTATCTTCTGCAAATAAATTCATTGAAAAACTGGCTAGAATAATAAAGCAACTAAAAATAAAATTAGATGTGAAATAAATATTTGTCGGAGCTTTATTCATTTTTTACCGACATAATTTTAGTAAAGTAAACGAGTTCTAATTTCATTGGAAAGATCAGTTCCATTAACTAATCCTTCAATACGAAACCAGTATGGCTTTTGGGGATCTTTAAGGTAAGTGACAGGTCTATGGTTCATTTTCGAACCAGAATATGCCTTAAAACTTTTTGTGACTTTGAATATATCCGTACCACTACCGGTCAGAAATTTCCAATTTGAATTTGAGTGAAAATTATCAGCGTACTCTTTCAACACCTCAGGTCTGTCATATTCGGGATCAATTGTAATAGAAATAAATTGAATTCGCTCGCTATCTTTGCCTAATTTACGTTGCGTTTGAGAGAATGTAGCCGTCATAACTGGGCAAATGGTAGTGCAAGTTGTAAAGATAAAATTTAAAGCTATTGGAAGTTCATTATTAATTAATGACTTTAAATTTTGTTCTACGCCATCCCTATCTAATAATAGTAAGTTGGGAACAGAATAGTTTTCTTCTTTTACGGTAAAACTTGTTTTATTCATCATTGCACGATGCATAGAATGATCCACATGCTCATCGTCTTTTCCAATACTTGAATTGGCTAAAGAAAACAAACTCACACCCATGATAACGTAAGTGATTTTTCTAAATATTTGCTTAACAAAATCCATAGTTATTTCTTCCTTAGTGAGGAAGGTAGTTCAAATCGCATATGACTAAATGTTGGATTCACTTCAACCGATTCTACCGTCATAAAATGTGAGTTTTCATCACCTTCGGTTTGAGTGTCTTGGCGATGAGAAATTAATAATCCATCAATATCTCTCCAATCAGAATAAAGCGTTGTAACTGTACGTTCTTTTCCACCAACTAGTCTTGTAGTTTCTAACTTAATTTCAAGCGCTGTTTCATCATCAATATACAAATATCTCACGGCTCCTTTTGGTAAAGTTATTTTAAGTTTGTGAGTATCTTGACCTGATATTTGTTCCAAACTAACATAGTCGATTGTGCTGTTTAAATTCCGTGAAAGTAAACCATAAAGATCCGCTGCATCAGCTGTTTCGTTAAACTCTTCTTCAGTTAATAGTTCCGCTTTTGTTCGACCACGAAAAGGAACACTCTTCCATCCCTTATCACCATCAGAACATTGCATTGTTTTTTGCTTATCAAACGTAAATTCGATACACATTTTAGTAGGTCGTTGCTGATCAAGCACATAAGGAACATGTGTACTTTGACCAATCTCCATTCGACCGGATAATTTGAGCGTATTAACCTTATCCCATGCTTCTTTCCCTCCTCTCGCATCGAGGTTACGTTCAATCAAGCTATTCACTAAACGTGATTCATTAAATGCAGGTAGAAAAAAGTAGGCAGCAATCGCTAACAATATAATTACGCTTAAATATTTAATTTTATTCGACATCTTTTATCTCCAAATGTCCATAATTTTGATAGTTGAGTTACTTTACTATGATTTTCTTAATTAAAAAATCACCTATTTCAATGTTGACTAAGTCCCCACGTTTAACCAATTTTCCAGGGTTAGCAAAATACATCCAATATGTATGATTGTCTAACGGTGGATTAGAGTTACGCAATGCACCTGTTTTGGC
>JQIA01000497.1_pt1 | contig 19944 bp, 14 predicted proteins | sample 811431 | NCBI WGS metagenome assembly JQIA01 (sample SAMN02998118, study PRJNA258478) | marine sediment metagenome | biome: marine; feature: seafloor; material: sediment; isolation source: oil-polluted sediment collected from 3 locations (0.5 km, 0.7 km and 0.9 km)... | place: USA: Gulf of Mexico ...
CTTTTTATTAAGCTAATCGTTGATTGAAAGCCTCACTTTAGTGGGGCTTTTTTGTGCCTTAAATTCAATAACTAACAGCAATAGGAGCAATAACTCTATAGATGATTTTACTTGAATTGAAAGCAACGATGTTATTGGAAAGAGAAGCTGTTTTAAAACTTCACTTAGTTAGGCTGATTAATATAAATTAACCTAGGAAGTAAATTTAGCAAGTTGTTCGAGTCATCTTATCCTGTGCAGGGCGGGATTATGCATCGGTTGATTTTTGACCAAACAATGTCTTCGCTCTAAATTTTTATCCTGTGTGAATAAGTAACGATAATTATGTACTTTTTTGTAAAAACTACCTAAAGTAGTATGATTCTTAATAGCCTATTTATTATTTTATTGCCATGAATATAAATTTATCTTTTTTGTGTTTACATCAGTTACTGAAGCTGCCTTTTTTTATAATTGCTAGTTTTTTGTTTTTTCTTAACTTTTCTTTGCTAAAGTCAAGTATTGCAGGTGAGGGGTATCAGTTAACACAGATTGAAGCAAAACCTTTTACGCACGTTATTAGTAGAACAGGAAAGGTCAGTTTTAAAAAAACGATTAATTTGTCATTTAAAGTAGCGGGCTTTTTAACACAACTTAATGTCGATGAAGGAAATGATTTTTCAACCGGACAAGTATTAGCCGCATTAGATACTGCTGAGCTAGAAGCCAATAAAAATGCAACTTACGCGCGTTTACTACAGGCAAAGCGCAATGTTAGTCGTATTGAAGTATTACTAAATAAAAACTTAAGCTCACAGCGAGAGTTAGATGATGCCAGAACAGTTATAGACACTACCCGCGCTGCTTATAAAATAGCCGCTTATAATTTAGAAAAATCACAAGTTGTTGCCCCTTTTGATGGTGTAGTGATAACCCGAAACACTGAACTTGGTGAACTGCAATCACCAGGGCATTATGTGTTGCAAGTTGCGGCTCTTGAAAATAATTTAATGGTACGAGTTGCGCTAACAGGGGATGATATAGTTGCCGTCTATTTAGGACAGAAAGTAAAAATTAAGTTAGATAACTTTGGCGTTGTAGAAGGGGAAATAAGTAAAATTCCTGCCATGGCAAATAATCAAAGCCATTTATTTGTGATTGAAGTTTCATTGCCAGCCAACGATTTAGCTCGTCCTTTTCTTGTTGGGCAATTGGCTCAAATATTAATTTACGGTCAAAGCCAAGATTTAGTTTATCGTTTACCAATAGAAGCGTTAAACGCAGTGAATAATAATGGTCAAGCATTAATTGCCCTTGAGCAAAATAATCAATTGATTCAAAAAGCATTTACAATTTATAAAATTGAAAATGAGCACTTATATCTACAAGCAAAAATAAACTCTGCCCCCTTAGATGTGATCACTCAAGGTTGGAATAAGTTGTCATTCATTTCTTCTGAGCAGTATATTCAATGAAATTACCTAGCTTAGCAATTAAGAATGCTCAATTCACTATTACTATTGTTACTTTATTGGTGCTTGTTGGCATCGTGTCGTATTTCAATATGCCGCGCAGTGAAGACCCACAATTTGATATTCCGATTACGTTGATTGAAGTTATATACCCCGGTGCTTCCCCTAAAGATATTGAAACATTGGTTGTTGATCCTTTAGAAGAAGAGTTTGCGGATATTGATAATATTAAAAAAATTGAATCCCAAATAAAAAGTGATGGTGCGCGTATAGAGGTAACTTTTCATTATGGCACTAATCCAGATTTAGCCTTTAATAATGTTCAATTAGCCGTTTCTTCAGTAAAACCATCGCTACCAAGCGGTGTGCAAGATTTATTGGTATTGAAAGCAACGCCAACAGCGGTTGCTATTGTGCAATTAGCTTTATGGACTGAGCCTACAGACTACAAACAAATGGAGTTTTATGCAAAGTTGTTGGAAAAGCGTTTAGAAGCAATAGAAAGTGTAAAAAAAGCGGATGTATGGGGCTACCCTCAACAAGTTGTTGCGGTCGATCTTGATTTAACGTTATTGCAACATCACAATATTTCAATCACGCAAGTCACTCAATTATTGCAAGGGCGAGCAGTAAATATAACGCCAGGTTTTGTTGATGCAAATACACGGCGCTTTAATGTTAAAGCGAGTGGTAATTTTCAACAATTAACAGAGCTTGAAAATACGATTATAGTTTCTAGTGATGATTATGTACTTAGATTAAAAGATATAGCGACAGTGACGTTTTCTAATCAAGAGCCTAATTATTTAACTTATTTTGATAAAAAGCCCGTTGTTTTTTTAACCGTCGAGCAACGAATTAATACTAATATTTTTACTTTAACTAAAGCTATTCAAGATGAACTTATGCTATTTAAACAAACAATACCTAAAGACATTCATTTAGATGTTTTGTTTGAACAGGCAAGTAGTGTTGAAACTAGGGTTAACGGTTTTTTTAATAATTTGTGGCAAGGGTTAGTGTTAGTTGGGTTGTTATCTTTATTGTTTTTAGGTTTAAGAGAATCATTGGTTGTCATGATTGCCATTCCTCTGTCATTTTTAATTGCCATTGGTTGGTTAGATTTTGCAGGCTTTGGCTTACAGCAAATGTCTATTGTCGGCTTGATCATTGCGCTTGGCTTGTTAGTTGATAATGCTATTGTGGTTACCGAAAGTATTCATAGAGAAAAGAAAAACCATGACACGCTAGCAAAGGCCGCCGCCGCAGGGGCAAGTAAAGTGGGTTGGGCAATATCTAGTGGCACAATAACGACTATGCTAGCCTTTTTACCTATGCTGATGTTGGGTAGTGATACGGGTGATTTTATCCGCTCAATGCCAGTAACTGTCGTGTTGGTTTTATTGGCATCACTGATCATTGCATTAACGTTAACACCCATGCTGGCAAGTCTAATTTTCACTGATAAACCTTCAAAAATTAAAACGTTACAACATTATATTAATAAATTTGCCGAAAATACTTATGCAACATGGCTAAGTAAGCTGTTTAAGTTAAAAGCGGTTGTGATTATTATTGCTTTAATGAGTTTATTTGCTATGGGTTCGCTTTTCTCAGAAGTTGGCTTAAGTTTATTTCCTAAAGCTGAAAAACCAATGATTTTAATTGATGTAGAAACCCCACCAAACTCCTCGCTTGATTACACTAATAGCGTTATGCAAAAAATGACTGCTTTTATTGAAAAACAAAGTGTAGTGGAGAAAGTTGCTTTAAATATTGGCAATTCAAATCCTCGAATTTATTACAATGAAATACCTAAACGTGGTGTTGCTAAATATGGCCAATTTTTGGTGGTATTAAACGAATTTAATGAAGAAAAAATAGCATCGCTTGTGCAAATCTTAAGGATCGAGTTTTCCTCCTGGCAACAGGCAAAAATCACGATCAAAGAATTTACTCAAGGGCCAGTAACTGACCAACCTATCGCGATAAGGTTAACTTCAGAGTCCTTAATTGATTTAGAAATGGTAGCGAATGATTTAGCAAAAAAAATGTCTGAGACAGCAGGGGTAATTAATATAGATAATCCTATAGGTATTGCGAATACTGAACTTAATATAGAAATTGATTACGATAAAGCGGGTTTGTCGAATATCGATATCAACAACTTAGATAACACGTTAAAAACAGTGCTTACGGGAACTTATATTGGTAAGTTTAATGATGATAACGGCGAAAACTATCCTATTTTAGTACGCAATAAAAATACCACCTTAGATACCTTGGCCGATATCTATGTTACGAGTAATACTGGGCAGCAAATTCCATTAACACAGGTAGTTAAAACTAAATTACAAAAAGGGCAAACAGATTTTTTCCATTACCAAAAGCTCCGTATGGCAAAAGTATCAGCAAATGCAGATACTGGTTATTCAGTAAAAGCATTAACGGAAGAATTTGTCCAATACCTACAAGAATATAATTTACCCATGGGTATGTATTTCACGCTTGGTGGTGAAGAAGAGTCAAGAAAAGAGTCTTTTGGTGGTTTAGCTCAAATTATGCTCATTACTGCTATCGGTATTTTTGCTATTTTAGTCTTGCAGTTTAAATCATTTTTACAGCCACTTATTATTTTTAGCTCGATTCCTTTTGCGATGGCAGGATCGGTTATTGGCTTGTATTTAACAGGCTTGTCATTTTCTATGATGGCTTTTATTGGCTTAATTAGCTTGTTTGGTATTGTAGTAAACAATGCCATTATTTTAATAGACAGTACTAACCGAAATTTATCTGACGGTTTATCTAAACAGCAAGCTATTTTATCCGCTAGTGCAACGCGCTTTACACCTATTTTATTGACCACGTTAACGACTATTGGTGGTTTAGTGCCATTAACCTTATTTGGTGGTGGCTTATGGCAACCGCTTGGGGTGGTACTTATCTCGGGACTTTGTGTATCGGCAATTTCTAGCTTTTTATTAGTACCTGTTTTAACTGAACTCTTTACACGTGCAAAGATTACTCGTACAAATATACAATAAGATTTAAGTTAGGGAATAAAAAATTATTTATGGATATGTATACCATCGGCGTTTGGGGTTACAGCTTTGCCAGTGTAGCTTATGCTGTTTTTGCTCTTCTTATACTTGCTGCTCATAATCAATCTAGCTTGGCAAAATGGATTTTATTAACCGCTATTATTGCTGGTGCGGTTAATGTTTTTAGTGTTTTACAGTTAACAATGGGTTATTCACTACAGTGGGTGATGCTGCTAGATGCTATAAAAATTGCCTTTTTCTCTGTTTTAATTTTAAGTTTTAATACAGAGCAGGGCTCTATTAAAGCGACCCTTGTAGATAAAACGATTCAAAAATATTTACTTTTTTGGTTGGTTGTTACTTCGGCTTTCTGGGGGGGGAGTTTTGGCTTTGGTTTCTCTTATGAATATTTGTTTTTACTATTCGTGCTACTTAATTTAACAAGCTTAGTAATACTTGAACAGCTTTATCGTGGTGCAACGCCACAAGCTAAAAAATCTATTTTACCGCTAATTCTTGCGCTGGGTAGTATTGCGGTTTTCGATTTTGTTTTATACGCGCAAGCTACAATGGTAGGCGGTATCGATTTTGACTTTTGGTATAGCCGAGGTTATATTTCGGCCTTAGCGGTGCCACTTTTACTGATTAGTACACGGCGGGTTAAACAGGGATCGGTTCGAATTTTTGTTTCTCGCAATGTGGTTTTTTATAGTTCAATGCTAATGATTGCCGGCTTATATTTACTCTTAATGGCTATTGCGGGTTACTTAATAAATTATTTTGGTGGCGAATGGGGAGAGTTTGTTAGTTTTGGCTTTTTAATGCTTGGCTCTATTGTATTGGCCATGTTGTTAGTTACTGAATCTTTTCGTCGCCAAGTTAAAGTCTTTATCTCAAAAAACTTTTTTGCTAATAAATATGAATACCGAGAAGAGTGGTTAGAGCTAATAGAGAAAATAGAAACGGCTAATGCTGACAATTATTATCAAATGTCGACAGATATTATGATGTCAAAAGTAGAGGCAAGTGGGGGGGCTATTATTAAATTTGATTCGAAAAGCCAGTATTCAGTGCAATTTTCAAATAATATGAGTCTTGGTGATTCGTTTGTAAATGACCTAATACTGGTAGAAAATTTCATTCAAAATCAAGGTTGGATCATTGATATAAATGAATATAGTGAAGACCCACTTTCTTATCCTGGTTTATTTCTTCATTCCAAAATTTGGCAAGAAGCCAATATAAATATTCTTGTCCCTATTTTTATTGGAAAAGTGTTCTATGGCTTCTTTTTACTTGCGAATGATGGAGAATATAAAAAACTTAATTGGGAGGATAGAGATTTACTTTTTGCTGTTGCTAAACAGCTCGGTAACTTTATATCACTTTATGAAGCCAATGATAAATTGGCAGAATCAAAGCAGTTTGATGCTTTTAATCGCATGTCAGCATTTTTAGTGCACGATTTAAAAAATGTACAAGCGCAATTAGCATTAATTACCTCTAATGCCACTCAACACCGAAATAATCCTGAGTTTATTGAAGATGTTTTTGAAACAGTTGAGTCGGCCACTCAGCGACTTGCTAAAATGTTAAATCAACTAAGAAATAAACAAGCAGCTCCTTCGACCAGTAAAAATGTAGATCTTGGTGATATTATTAAAAAAGTAATAGAGCAAAGGAATATAATGCAACCGCAGATAACCTTTATCATGCTTAATTCCTGTAAAATAACGTTAGATGAAGAACAGTTTTTTTCTGTGATGAACCATTTATTGCAAAATGCTCAAGAAGCAACGTCGGCTGATGGTTGGATTAAGGTCAATGTAGATGTCCACCAGCACAAAATACAAGTAACGGTAAGTGACAGTGGTTGTGGCATGTCTGAAGAGTTCATTAAAACACGGCTATTTAAGCCGTTTGATACCACTAAAGGTAATGCTGGTATGGGCATTGGTGTTTTTGAGGCTAAACAGTTTTTTGAAAGTGTTGGTGGCAGCCTACAAGTAGAAAGCATTGTAGGGCAGGGAACAAAAATGATTATTTCTTTGTCTCGTTAATTTAATGTAACCGTGTATTTATTCTTTTGAATCGTTACTTTAGTTATTGAGCTCACCCTTATAAATAATAAACGTTAGGAAAACAGCAGTAATGGAAAAACTACTAATAATTGATGATGACAAGGGCATTCAAAAGCAATTGAAATGGAGCCTGTCAGACTACAGTGCAGTGCTTGCTGGCGATAGAGAAAGTGCTATTGCAGCTGTTAGGCGATATGAGCCTAAAGTTGTTACTTTAGATTTAGGCTTACCACCTGACGCAGCGAATGCAAGTGAAGGGTTAAAGGCACTTGAAGAAATTCTGGCTATAGCACCTCATACTAAAGTTATTGTGATTACAGGTAATGAAGATAGAGGGAATGCCTTAAAGGCCATTTCAGCAGGAGCTTATGATTTTTATCAAAAACCGATAGATGCTGAAGTGATGAATGTTATTGTCTCTAGAGCCTTTAGTTTAGCGATTATTGAGCATGAAAATAGGGCTATGCGAATCAGTGCTGATAGTAATATTGGGATTATAGGCAGTAGCGCAGCGATTGATCGCTTATGTACGATGGTTAAGCGTATTGCTCCCACAAATATCACTGCCTTACTATTGGGTGAAAGTGGCACAGGTAAAGAAGTGACAGCAAAGGCTGTACACTTGGCAAGTGATCGTAAAAATGCACCTTTTATTGCGATTAATTGTGCATCAATACCTGAAACTTTACTTGAAAGTGAATTATTTGGTTTTGAAAAAGGGGCCTTTACTGGTGCTCATAAAACGACCAAAGGGAAAATAGAGTGCGCTGAAGGGGGAACATTATTTTTAGATGAAATAGGCGATATGCCCTTTAACTTGCAAGCTAAATTATTACGTTTTTTACAAGAAAAAATTATTGAGCGCTTAGGAGGAAGACAAGAAATTCCCGTCAATGTCAGAGTGGTTTGTGCGACAAATCAAAACCTAGAGGAAATGGTTGCTAACAAAGAATTTAGGGAAGATTTATTTTATCGAGTCAGTGAAATAACACTCAATATTCCTCCGTTGCGTGATCGTGATGAAGATGTATTGATACTTGCACAATATTTTTTACAGCTTTATGCGACTGAATATAAAAGCAATGTTAAATCATTTTCTGATGATGCTATCAGTGCTATTAAAAGCCATAAATGGCCTGGCAATATTCGTGAGTTACAAAATAAAGTAAAATCTTCTGTGATAATGAGTACTGGGGTACAAGTAACAGCATTTGATTTAGGTTTTTTTGATAATAATGAAAGTAACTATGAGTTATCGCTAAACTTACGTACAGTACGCGAACAGGCTGAATCCCTTGCTATTCAAAAAGCTTATGCGTTGTCAGAAGGCAATATGTCAAAAGCTTCTGAACTACTAGGTGTTACTAGGCCTACACTGTATTCATTAATAGAAAAATATTCTTTGAATATTAATAGTTAAAAAGAATAGTGACGAAATCACCAACGCTAAAAGTGAAGTGGCTTCGTTACTAGACCATTTAAATTAGGCCATTAAATGGTCAGGCGAATAAACTCATCTCTACAGGTTTTTTTCTATTTGTTCTTGTGCATACTGGCGGTTTTTCTGCTTGAGTAGTTTATCTATGTAGCGTGCCATTTTTACTTTCTGTTTAATACTACCTTCTAATATTTCTTCAACTTCGCGTAATACTTCTTTAATGTTCTCAATACTTGAGTTAGAACTGATAGTTACTTGCTGACTGGTCGTTTGATTTTCTGTCTGATTATTGGTGAGCTTCTTTGAATTTAGTGATCCCGTTAACTCGACGGACATTTCTTCTGCAACTTCATTAATCGCATCAGTATCAAACGTAGTTAGCTCTTCTAAAAAACCAAATAATAGCAGTCGGTCGACAAAAATATTAATTTTTCGAGGTACACCGAGTGTTTTTTGATGAATTAAAGTGAAGGCACTATCAGAAAATAAATTTTCATTTTTACAACCAACTTGCTGCAAGCGGTGATTTATGTAACTTTTAACCTCAGAATTACTTAACGGCTTTAAATGAGCGGAAGCGATAATTCGTTGTCGAAATTGCTCCATATTAGGCGCTTGAATGATATCTTTAAGTTCTTCTTGTCCAAGTAAAAAACTTTGAATAAGAGGTTTGTCATCTAATTGAAAATTAGACAGCATACGTAATTCTTCAACGGTTTCAATGGGTAGATTTTGTGCTTCATCAACTATCAGTAACGCTCGTTTTCCTTGCTTATGTAATTGAATTAAAAAGGACTCTATACTGCGCAGTACTTCTGCTTTATTATTTCCTTTTAACGGAATTTTAAATTCAGCAGCAACAAGTTCTAACAATTCATCGGGTGTCAGTTTTGTTGTGACAATTTGAGCGGCAACAATTTTTTCATCACCAATAGTTGCTAATAAATTTCGTGCAATAGTCGTTTTTCCTGTGCCTATAGGGCCAGTAATGACAATAAATCCTTCCCCTTGATCTAAACCATACTGTAGGTATGAGAGTGCTCGCTGATGATGTTTGGTCGCAAAGAAAAAGCGAGGGTCTGGGCTTAACTGAAAAGGGCGCTCGGCAAAACCATAATAATCTTCGTACATGTTAAAAATCTTTTGTTATGTTTAGAATTATTCGAACTTCGTCATAAGTAAAGCGCAGTATATTTGAATTACGATTTATATGTCTCAAGGTTATGCTTGAGGACAGTGAAGAAGCGAGATTTTTAGTGTAACTAGCTGAAAGTGTTCTATAATAATCTTCTTGTCGGGCACCGTTTGGGTTGTCTTTATCATAAATTGAATATTTAAAATCAGCAGAAATAGAAAGTTCACTTTTAGGGCTAGGTGTTCTTGTTATTTTTACACTGGCATTTAAATTATCATCTTTAACGCCTGACTCTAACCCTTCCCTTTCATAACGGTTAATATTAAATGCAAATGATGTTCTTGAAAGCTGTAACTTTGAAGACCAAACCAAGCTTCTTTGCAGCGAAAATTCCTGACTATTGACTGGTTGAAGCCCTGAAATTGGTATTAATTGGTAGTCACTGATATTAGTAGGTGGTTGTGATTGAGGAAAACATTGACTAACATCACCAAGAAAGCCACTTAATGGGCACCAATAAAACCCTAAATCTACATCACTAAAGCTATTGCGATCAAAAGCTTCTAAACTTTCGCTATATGAAATTGAGTTAGTTAGCCTTCTGGTACGGTGCTGAAAATCAAAATTATAAGAATCACCAAAAAAACGTTGGCTATAACCAGCAATGAGAGAGGTTCTTGATGACGGCTGCCAGTTTATTTGTGCATCAACATAGTCATCACTTACTGTTTCGTCTTGAGTATAGTTATAAGAGACATCAACAATAAAATGTGGAGATACTTGCCACCTTAAACCTGGGCCCCATGAAGGTGTTGTTTGTTGATTTTGACCAGCTACAGAGCCCTCTACTTTTTCATTATAAACACGCAGGAAAGGATTGAAAGCAAAAGGCGTTATAGCGCCGATTTTTGCGTCTATAGTATAATTTTCACCGTCATTTGTACTGTTACCATTAAAACTATCTTGTTCTCTCTTTGAGTAATTAGCCGAAAATTGCCAAAATGTTATTCGAGCTGAATTGCCATTAAGACCACTAATAGATCCAGTAAAGCCACTACTATCTGATATATTATCTTCATATGTTCTATTATCAAAAATAAAGGATGAATTTATCGAATAGCCAGTATTACCAACATTGTACTGTAAACCAGTAGAGTAACCTGTGGATTCAATAGTATCGCCAGATATTAAGTCCGCTAGGCCGTTATTACTTTCGTTACGGGCAACATTATCAATATAACCTGTAGCAATTAACGAAGGACCGTTTTTCCAAAGTGAATATTCAACATCAGCAGTAAGGCTGCGATAAGCATCATTAAGTGTACTGTCATGACGGTAATTTAAGTAAGATTTAGAGGCTAAAAAGTTAAATTTTGTGCTTGTAGATAGGTAATTAGTATTAAGACTTGCGATTGCTTCGCTGATAAGGCTTGATTCTGGTTTTGATGCAGTTAATAACACATTGTCGCTGTAGGTTTCCGTTATACCTATATTCGGCTCAAAACGCCATTCGCCAGAAAATGCCATTGATGACAGCAATGCAAGGGGCAGTAATGCTAGCGGCAGTATAAAATTGATTGTAGTTTTAATCTTATTTTTAGGTTTTTCTGCCGTACCCATAGCCATAATAGCCATAACCATCCTTTTTAGATCTTATTGTTTTATTCATAACGCAGCCAATGGCAATATCTTCATTTAATTGTGATACCGCTTTTTTTACATCATCTATTTTTGTTTTTGATTCTTCGACAACAACAACGGCCTGTCCAACCAAGCTAGATAAAACAGGGGTTTCTGTTACGCCTAAAATTGGTGGGCAATCAAAAATAACCAAGCGGTCAGGGTAGCGTTGAGCAAGCTCCTCAGCCAACGTTGCCATGCGTTCACTTGCTAGCAATTCGTTAGTTAAATGGTGAGGTTTACCAGCAGGAATTATTTTTAAATTAGGAATGCTCGTATTGTAAATAACATCAGAAAGAGAATCTACCTTAGCTAATAAATATTCCAATAAGCCCTTCTTACTATCGAACTCTAATTCTCTATGTAAACTTGGTCTGAGTACATCGGCATCGATTAACAGGACAGTTTTATCTTGTTCAAGGGCAATACTTAGTGCTAGGTTGATCGATATAAACGTTTTACCTTCATTAGGGTTTGAGCTAGTAACCATGATCAAATTACTATGTTTTAGTGTTTTAGCAGCAGCACCAAAAGCATTATTAATGAGTTTACGTTTGATATGACGAAACTCTTCTTGAATGTGGTGAGCACTACTTGAGCTAAAGATAAATCCACGTTCAATTAAGCGTTCACCATTTAAAACAATCATTTCACTTGTGTTAGCCATAGGCTTTGTTTTTTTTATAGAAATGGAACTTGCCGGACTTTGCTCTTCAATAATTACACTATCGTTGCTTTTTAAAGTATTAGCATCAATAGTTAATTTTTGATTGGCTTCTTTTTGTTTAGCTAAGGCTTTTTCAATAGTACTCACAGCTTAAAATATCCTTTTCAATGGAGCTTGAACCGCTTCAGGAAATAAAAAATAACTTAAAAACATTAGCAGTATACCAAGTAGTAATACGTTTGAGGCGATAAAAATAATTGCTTTACGTTTATGCCATTTTTGTAAGCCTAAATTTTGATTGGCAGATACCACTCCAAAAACAGGTACGCCAGTTGCTTTATTAAGCTGTATGGTAGAGATAGCGACAGGGTTCAATTGACTCATAAGTAATGATAACCCAACACCCGTACCGGCCCCTATCAAGGTTACTAAAATAAATAAAAGCATTCGCTTTGGCCCTGAGGGTTCAGTGGATGCTCTAGGAGGATCGATTACTTTAAATTGAATTTTATTCGTTGTTTCATCGGCCTGTTGTGCTAATTGTGCGGTTTCTTGGCGATTCAATAATTCTTCATATTTATTTTTAGTGATTTCATAACCGCGATTAAGTGCAACTAATTCAGCTTCTATTTCAGGCAAAACATGAATTTTATTTTCTAATTCTTTCACCTGTTCACGGTAGTCGTTAGCTCTGACAGCAATTGAGGCAACTTGATTTTCATATTGATTAACTTGTATTTGCAGTTGTTGAATGACAGGATTTTGACTGGTAACCATTGAATTGCCATTGCTATCTTTGGCAGAACTTAAGTAGTCATTAATTTCTTTAGTACGCTGAGTTTCTAAATGATTTAGTCGCCTTTTTGCTTCAGCTACGTCAGGGTGTTTATCAGTATATTTTAATTGCAAAGAATCTAACGTTAACTCTAACTCTGAAATGCGATCATCATAGCTCGTTTTAATTGAGCTTGAGGTTTGAATTTTATTTTGTGCTTCATTAGTAGCGGATGGCACGGTGTTTAATTGTTTTTTGGCAGAGGCTAATTGGGTTTTTGCTTCTAATAAGCTTAACTCAATAATATGCAACTGTTCTTTAGCTACATTCAACTTATTGTAATAACCACCATATTGATCGGGCAGTAAATTACTGTATTTTTGCTTAAACTCAGTTAACCTTGCTTCAGATCTCGCTAGCCTTGATTCATATTCTGAAATTTGAGATTTTAAAAACTTTTGTGCTGAGTCAGCATCTATTCTATTTTCACCTAAAGTATTTTCTATAAATACAGTTAATGCAGACTGAACAACATTTTTGGCCATTTCAGGATCTTTATCTTCATAAGTAATTGTAAATAAATTTTCCTTTCTACCACCCGTTTTTTTGATAATGAGATTTTTTTTCAACCCTGCAATGATACGCTCATATTGCTTGGGATTATTTGCACGAATATCTAAGTCAGTCATTCGAGTGATTCGTTCTAAATTCGGGCGACTTAATAGTGTTTTAATCATTAATCGAATTTGTGTGTCAGGGTTAGTCTCTACGGTTAACCCCTTCAGTAAAGGCGCTAAAATAGATTGAGTATCAGCGTATACCCGAGCTTTTGATTCATAAACATTGTCTAATTGTGCAACCATAAACCAACCAACAGGACAAATAAGCCAAGTTGAGACTATGATGTATCGACGTTTTATCCACATTCCTTTAAGGTAATCAAGTAGATCATCAAATAATTCTTGCATTTTAAATCTTAACCTTTAATTAATTATATTCTAGTAGGAGGGGTTTACTGTAAAGTTATTTGAACTTTTTCGCGGTTAAAACCGCTCCTACAGGTTTTTACAAACTGAACAACAGGGTAAAAATATTACTTTAATGGATAAAAGGTAAAGTAATTAGCCTACTCAATTTCTTTATTTGTCATCGCTAAAAGATGATAAATTGTTGTAACTGTTGACCCGTCTGTTTACGACTAAAACCAAGCTTCTGGAATAATGATGATATCTCCAGGGAACATATCTACATTGGCCGATATTTCGCCTTCTTTTAATAAGTTACCTATCATTATTTCATATTGTTTTTGTTTACCGTTTTCTATTCTGACCAATACTGCATCATTGCCATCAGCAAATTCAGTTAAACCACCTACTTGAATCATCACATCTAATAGCGTCATGTGTTGAGTGTAATTTATTGCTTGTGGCTGAGCTGCCTCGCCTATTACGCGGATTTGTTCACTAAAAGGGCCGATAAAGTTATTTACTGTTACAGTTACAACAGGATCTCTTAAATAGGTAGACAAAATCTCTTCTATAGAGCGAGCTAGCTCAGTGGGTGTTTTACCAGAAACCTCAATATCTTCAACCAAAGACGTCGTAATCATTCCGTCAGGGCGTACTATAAATGAACCTGAAACTTCAGGGTTACGCCAAACAAAAATATTCAACACATCACCCGCACCAATAAGATATTTATATGAATTAATATCTGTAGTGTTTGATGGATGTAGTGTTGCTGCAGGTAAAGGCTTGTTAGTTGTACTACAAGCCGAAATAAAATGTGTAATAAATAATACGGTAAGAATTTTTAGCGTAGTGGTAAAACATTTGTCCATGGGTGATACCTTTCTGACATTAAAGTTATGAGTAAAAACATTCTTCATTCAAGTACTTATTGTAGGGTGTTTTTGAAGTAAATGTACAGCTTTAAAAATGTAAATAAAACGTTAACTTTAGATCTAACTTTGATATTATATTTAATTAAAGTTATTTTTTAATAATTCTTCGTTAGGAATTAAAGTCGTCTATGTCTAGCTCAAAATTTCGTGATCTGTCTACTGGAAGTAAATCATTAGTTATACTTGAATTTTTTATACTGCTTAGTATTTTACCTCTAACATTATATATCAATGAGTTAACTTCTTTTATTAATGTACAACATGTTTTGGTTAACTATTTATTTATTTATGTACTGGCTTTTAGTTTAACCAACCAATTAACCTTACTTGCTTTAGGCTTGTATAATTCTAAATTACGCGTTAATTTTCGTGGCGTTTTCCGGCGCTTATTAATGAGCGTGGCTGTTAGTTTTTTCATTCTAACGATGGTTAATCCACTATATAGAGACCATATCTTACCTATTGAAGTACTTGCATTAGCCTCTTTTATTAACTTTATTGTATTTGCCTTATTTCGTTATATGACTTTTAAAGTAGACGTTTTCGGTTGTAATAAGCGCGTAATTTTAGTTTTAGGTGCAGGAAATAAAGCCTCTATTATTGAAAGAAGAATGCGCCGCGATGTTGATAGGCAAAACTTTTCAGTACATGGCTTTATTGTTATGGACGGCGATGCTGAGGATGGGATTAATGAGGAAACGAGGATTAACCTTAAAGGTTCACTGGTTAACTATGCTTTAAATAATAATATTGATGAAATAGTGGTTGCAAGTGACGACCGTCGTAACAGCTTACCGGTGAATGAGTTGTTTGCATGTAAAGTTCGTGGAATTGAAATTATTGAACTGCTTGACTTCATTGAAAGAGAAACAGGTAAAATTGCTGTGGATCTCATCTATCCAAGTTGGGTTATTTATTCCGATGGCTTTGCCTCAGTTAATTATTTACGAAACTCACTTGATTGGATATTTAACGCGGTTATGGCTTTTTTCTTACTGCTGCTTACTTGGCCAATAATGTTATTAACAGTACTCTTAATTAAATTAGATGAAGGTCTAAACGCGCCAGTATTCTACTCTCAAGAGCGTGTGGGCTTAGATGGAGAACCTTTCAATATTATAAAATTTAGAAGTATGCGCTTAGATGCTGAAAAATTTGGTGCTCAAATGGCCTCTGAAAATGATCCTAGAATTACAAAAATTGGTAATTATTTGCGAAAATACCGCATTGATGAGCTACCACAAATTTACAATGTAATGCGTGGTGATATGGGTTTTGTTGGCCCAAGACCTGAGCGACCTCAGTTTGTACAAGGATTAATTAAAAACGTACCTTACTATAATGAACGACATAATGTGAAGCCAGGTTTAACAGGTTGGGCACAACTTAAATACCCTTATGGAGCAACAGAAGCTGATTCTGTAGAAAAACTGAAATATGACTTATATTATATTAAACATCGTAGTTTTATATTAGATTTATTAATTTTAATTCGCACGGTTGAAATAGTTTTATTTGGTAAGGGAAGGTAATTAAGCCATTTTTAAATTACATTTGCGCTTAATACCATTTCTTTTAAGTTCCGTTCATTAAATGCTTGATCAATTGAAAATCGCCCAAGTGCAAAGCGATTTTCTAATAAGTGTTTATTAATAAATGGTTGAAAAGAAAAAGCCGCGTCATATCCATTAGCTTCAATGGCGCTATACATCGTTGCATTATATGTTTTCGAGCCACCAACAGGGTATGAAAGACTAGTAACATGCGTTGATAGTTTATTTTCAATTAGAGCTTTAGACTCTGAAAGTTCAAAGTCTAATTCTTGCTTTGATAGCACTGAAAATATTTGGTGTGTATGAGAATGAGCAGAAATACTCATGCCATTTTTAGCCATTGTTTGTAGCTGCGGCCAAGTCATAAATAACTCATGCCGTTCACTTTCAGGAATAACGGCTCCACTTATTTTTCTTAGCTCTTCCAGCTGTAGCGCTACATTTTTAGGCGAGGCTTTAATTTTTTGCAATACACCACGAATGTCTAAATTACTGACAGGTTTATCAATTTCGATAGCCTTATCCCAAAGAGACAGTTGTATTTTTTTACCTTCACACTGCTTAACATGCCAAGCAATTTCATCCCACCAAGGTACGCTGTTTGAGCTAATCAAACTAGTCGTGATAAAAAAAGCGGCAGATAAATGTTGTTCTTTAAGTAGCGGGTACGCAAGGTGATAATTATCGCTATAACCATCATCAAAGGTTATTAGGGCAAGTTTTTCGGTTATAGGGATATTGTTTTTGGTTAACTGAATAACTTCATCTAGCGAGACTACGCGAAAATTTTTTTTAAAAAAATGTAAATATTGAGAGAAGCTACTTTCATTACATGAAAAAACACAAGGATCAAAACAGGTTTCTTTCTGCTCGCCAATACGGTGAAAATTAAAGCAATAAAGCCCATTTGTTAAATTTGGCCATAGTAGTTCACTCAAGTTAAGCCGCTTAATGAGCTGCTTTTTTATTTTGTGTAAAATCATAGATTACTTACTTTATAAACCGGACGAGGTAAAAAGTAATCTCTATACTCATTAGGGTTGCCTTTATTCCCTTCTTCTGCCGCTTTTATTATATTAAACATTTCACGAGAATTAACATAATGTAAAACATAGTGCTCGCCATCATTATATTTATTCTCTAAATAAGAAAACATATCATCACAGGGTTTACCTAATAATACGTCCATGTCACGTTCTTGGGTACCATGGGTATGTACTTTAATAAAACGCCATTCAGGTCTACCTTCAACATGAACATTGGCTTCTACCCATAAATCAACACGATCTTGAGTTGGCTCCATACCTTTACGAACATCAGAGTTTTCTATTTGTGGAAAGATGCCTTTTTTTAATTTTTTCCAGTTCAGCATCAATGGGCCATTAATCATTAAAATATCACCCCAAGGCTTTCCACCTACTTTACAGGGCTTACCTGTATTGTGTGAATTGGGCTTGTTGGGATCATCTTTTGCATAGTAAATGCTGTTAATCGTATCGGGTTGTGTAGGATGAGGCGCTGATGGAAAAGTAAAGTCAGCATAACAACCTGTTTCTCTTAAGATAATAAGTTCATCATTAATACCGCAATTATTACCGGTAGGATCGCAATTATCTAGCGCCCAATTACCATGTATAAAGCCATAATTTAACATACCCGTTTCAGGGTTACGGCTTAAAGCACCATGCTCATCATGTAACGTTTGGCAAAAAGTAGTAATTAAATGGCGTAAATTATCAGAAGTATCGTCATGATGATGTAAATGAAGCTCAATTTCGCCAAAACCGTCTAAACACATTTTGGCAATTTTATTTAAATGCTCAAACCGATATTCTTCTTCGGGGTAATAGAACGTATGTTGTGGATGAAAACCGTCAGCATCCGTGTGTTTACCTGCCATTTTAGGATAATCGGTCAACCAGCGATTAACTCGTGAACGCTCAACCTCAATGTCATTTGGCTTACCCCACTGCGGTTCGTAGTGGTCTACAAAAGAGAATATAACGTGTATTGGTCCTTCAATAGGTTTTGGCTTGCTTGTTCTTTGTTTAATATATTGCGGCAGCCAGCCCAACATGTTTTTGGTTTTTAAAATAAATAAAAAGGCTAAAATGCCCAATAACACACAGAACAATATAAATAATAAAATAACAGTCACCACTAGCGAGAGGTCCTTTGCCAAGTACCTTGAACATTTGAATTAAAATAACGGAAAAAGCCTCGCATTAACGCCACATTCATTGAAACAAAAAAGGCGATTAGTCCGATAAGTGCATTTACTTTTTGACCTTTTTTCTGCTTGTTAATGCCATAAAAGGCGATTAAATAAAATATAAATTGGCTAATTAAAATTAACTGATAGAGAGGTTGAGACAGTAAAAAGTAATTACTGACGAGTGCGATAACCATTAAGTGCGGTACAAACCACCGACATACTTTATGGCTTATATAAGTAATAAAGCGCCAACCTAACAGTGGATTTAAAGCCCAGCTCATGTTAAAAAATGCTTGATAATTGCCTAAACCAATTCTTATGCGTCTACCTTCTTCAGAGCTTAAATCAGGCGCAACTTCTTCAATAGCAATAGCTTCAGGATCGTAGACAGTTCGATATTTTTGGCGAGCAACATTCATCACTATTTGAAAATCATCGACGATAGTATTAGCAGGTAATGCGTTAAATAAACTTTTACGCATAGCATATATGGCACCATTAGCACCAAGTAGAGCGCCTAAGCGTGACTCATGAAATTTCAATACTTGTTCATAACGCCAATAAAGGCTGTCTTTATTGTCGCCTGACTGGGCATCAACTAAATGCAACTCGCCGCATACAGCACCAATATCGTCTTTTTGAAAATGGCGAACTAACTTGTGAATAGCATCAGGGTTAAAGTGAGTATTGGCATCAGACATAACTAAAATGTCATCATTTGATAAGGCTATTAGGTCGTTTAGAACACTCATTTTACCACGGTTTATTTCAAAAACATGTGCGGTAAAATTTTCAGCGGTAATTGAATTAAGAATTTCAGCGGTATTGTCACTACTACCGTCTGAGCCAATATGAATAGTTAATTTATCTTGCGGGTAATCAAGAGCCAGTAAATTATTCACTCGTTCTTCAATGCATGAATCTTCATTAAAGGCAGCAATGATTATTGAAACCTTAGGTAAATAGTCACTATTACTTGGACGTCGTTGATGCCGCTGCCATAAATATTTAGTGTCGTTTATCATTTGCTTTAATGCACTGACAAAACATAATAAAATAGGGTATATGAAGTAGCTGTATGCAATTAGCGCAACACTTATCCAAAATAATAATTCCACTTAATCTATTTCCTTGTTGATATTTATTTTTGTTGTTCTTTATTATATGGTTTCGCAGGTATACCAAGCATAGTAGCACCTTTTGGGGCGCTTTTTGTTAGCACTGCGTTTGCCCCTATTTTTACATTGTCTTCTATCACTAAGCCACCAATGATTTTAGCACCTGCACCAACAAAAATATTACTGTTTAAAGTAGGCGATTGGCCTTTTTCGTCACCAATAACAACACCACTTTCTAGCGTAATATTTTCTTTACCTCGGACTTTTGAGTTAATGATAATACCGACAGGGTGCATAATAACAAAGCCGCCAGTAAAATGTGCGCCTATACCAATAACGCAACTATTCAATAATTTATTTAAAAGTTGAAATCCATAAGCAAAAGGTGCCAACTTATGCGTTGCACACCAACGCATACAGCGATATAAAATATTAGCGCTAGTGCCATCAGCCATAAAAATACGTAGCATGCTTACATTAGCACCATCATCAGCAAAAATCTGTTGTTTGCGTTTTAAGTCGGCAATAATATCTTGCATCATTTTTTGTTTACCTAATTTATGCTAACTAAAGATAAAAGCTGTTCAGCATTATGCTTCCATTGACGTTCTCGTTCAATATAAGCACGCGCATTTAAGCCTATTTTTTTATGCGAATTTTTGTCACTAGCAATGGTGAGTACTTTCTCTATACAGGCTTGCTTATCGCCTGCGGGGAAAAGCCAACTGGTTTCATTATCTGTGACAACTTCGGCAATAGGGCTAAAATCGGGTGCTACCATGCCTTTGCCCATTGCCATAAATTCAAATAACTTCATTGGGGAGCCATAATCGTTAGAGTCTGGCAATATACCAAAATCCATGGCAGAAAGGTAAGTCGCAACCATG
>JQIA01000498.1_pt1 | contig 19928 bp, 12 predicted proteins | sample 811431 | NCBI WGS metagenome assembly JQIA01 (sample SAMN02998118, study PRJNA258478) | marine sediment metagenome | biome: marine; feature: seafloor; material: sediment; isolation source: oil-polluted sediment collected from 3 locations (0.5 km, 0.7 km and 0.9 km)... | place: USA: Gulf of Mexico ...
AAGGAAAGTATATTTTATGTCTGAATACGATTTTGATTTGTTTGTCATTGGTGCAGGTTCTGGTGGCGTAAGACTTTCCAGAATCGCAGCAGGGCTTGGTGCCCGAGTCGCTGTAGCTGAAGACCGTTACATGGGAGGTACTTGCGTAAACGTGGGTTGCGTACCTAAGAAGCTCTTTGTTTATGCTTCGCATGTAGCTGAAGATGTAGAAGATGGTGCTGGTTTTGGTTGGTCAAACAGTGGCAAGTTGTCTTTTAACTGGAACACCTTGCGAGACAACAAAAATAAAGAAATAAGTCGTCTTAATGGTATTTATGGCAACTTATTGAATAATTCGGGTGTTACAGTTTGTGATGGCCGGGCCCGTTTTATTGATAAAAATACGGTTTCTGTTGGTGATAAGACGTATACAGCTAAGCATATTACTATTGCTACCGGCAGTTGGCCCTTTATACCCGAATTTCCGGGGTCAGAGCATGCAATAAGTTCAAATGAGTTTTTCTTCCTTTCTGATTTACCTGAGTCTGCCATTGTATTAGGTGGTGGTTATATTGCAGTAGAGCTAGCAGGAATTCTTAATGGTTTAGGTGTAAACACCACACTTATTTATCGTGGTGATCTTTTTCTTCGCGGATTTGACGAAGATGTCCGTCAGTTTGCAAAAGCCGAAATTCAGAAAAAAGGCATTAACCTCAAATTTAACAACAATATAAGTTCCATCTCAAAAAATAGCGTAACTGTTGAGGCTGGCAAAGACAGCTATTCAGTTACTTTAGACGATGGTAGTGTAGAGCAGACAGGTTTAGTTCTTGCTGCAACGGGCCGTAAAGCGCATACACAAGATGTTGGTATTGAAAATGTAGATGTAAAAACAAACGATGCGGGCAACATTATTGTAGATGAAAACTTTGCCACGTCTGTTGACTCTATATTTGCTGTTGGCGATGTTAAGGGAGGTTATCAGCTAACGCCAGTTGCTTTGGCTGAAGGGATGGCTTTAGCAAATAAACTGTTTAATAACACGCCTATATGTATGGATTATGAAAATATAGCCACTGCCGTTTTCTGCCAACCCACGATTGCCACGGTAGGCCTTACAGAAGCTCAGGCGCGTAGCCGTTTCACTAACATTGATGTTTATAAATCAGATTTCAGAGCAATGAAAAACACAATGTCAGGCAGCGATGAAAGAACCTTTATGAAGCTTATTGTAGATAAACAGAGCGATAAAGTGGTCGGCTGTCATATGGTTGGCCCTGAAGCAGGTGAGATTATTCAGGGTATTGCTATTGCTATTAAAGCAGGTGCAACAAAGGCACACTTCGACCAAACCATAGGTATTCATCCTACGGCAGCAGAGGAGTTTGTTACTATGAGAGAACCTGTTTCAACGTAGGTATTTCTATACCCTTGTCATGCAAAACTTCTTTGATAATGCAGGGGTATATCTTTTCTTGTAACTGCGCTGAATATCCATATACCAAAGACAGGTCACAAAGCACATTAATGACTCTGGGTACTCCGTTACTATGCTCCCAAATTAAGTGCATGCCTTCTTCACAAAACAAATTGGGGCTTCCACCAGCCGTTAATAAACGATGTCTTATGTAACCAATCGATTCATTAAAATTTAATGCTTCAAGGTGGTAGTCAATAATGACACGTTGTGTGAACTGCTGAAACTCAGGTTTTGCTAATTGATCCCGAAGCTCAGGCTGCCCTACAATTAGAAACTGTAACGCAGTATGTTTGCCAGAATTTAGGTTAGATAATAACCTGACCCCTTCTAGTAACTTCATTCCGAGATGTTGGGCTTCGTCAATTATAATGGCTACGTTACGCCCCTCTGCATACTCTTTAATCAGGAATTTCGTAAATACATCATACAGCTCAACATGGCTCTTGCCTGAGTAGTCCAGTTTAAAAGCAAATAGAATCCACTGAAGAAGCTCAATAGCATCTACACATTGAGTATTGTTGACCAGGCCTATGGTTAAATTTGGCGTTTCTTGAGAAATAGTCTTTGAAATTAGGGTTGTTTTTCCTGACCCTACTTCTCCTGTTAAGACCGCAAAGCCTGCCTGGGTGGCTAAGGCATAACGCATTAACATTAAGGCTTTTTTATGCTTTTGTGTTAAAAACAAAAAATCCGGGTCAGGTGAAATACAAAAAGGCTTTTCTCGAAAATTGTAAAATGCATTGTACATTTTTCGAACTCCTGAATTTTGTTATAAGGTTAATAATAACCTTTATAATTTGATGATGCCTCAGGCACTTTGTTCAGCACAGTACCAATTAAGTTAACATCAACTAATAACTCTTTTGCTTCTTTAAGTGCTTTATCTTGTGTTACACCATCTTCCACCACTAAAAGCATGGTATCTACAAAGGCTGAGAAGGCTATTGCGTCATCACCAATAAGTATGGGGGGCAAATCATAAATAATAATGTGTTTTGGGTAGAGTATTTTAAGGTTTGTAATTAACTCTAACATTCTTGGGGATTTTAATAATTCCGGGCCGTCTATAATGGTTTTTACGCAGGGTAGTATTGCAAAGTCATCAATGCCAGGGCTAAATAATATTGAATCTATAGATGTATCTCCAAGAAGAAAATCTTCAATACCTGTATCGGGTTCAACACCAAAATATTGATGAGTACTAGGCCTGCGGAGGTCTGTATCTACAACGATGACTGATCTTCCCGGTTCTTTAGCGATAGCAATACCCAAGTTTATTGCGGTGAGTGATTTTCCATTTTTTGGCTCTACACTGGTAATGCCTATGCTTGTCCAATTGTTTTGGCTCATTCTTTGCAAAATTCGAGTACGCAATAACCTAAAGGTATCAGCAATGGGTTCATGCCAATAACTGCTAATAATTTTTTGCTTTCGTAAGTAGTCTTCAGGTATGTCAATATTACGTATCGTATTGGTTTTTGTTTGCTCAACAGCCTCTTTTAGAGACCGTGATGTGCTATGGGGGCCTGATACCGTTTCGTAATCTGGCACATCAATGCTATTTTCTTCTTTTGCTAACTTAAGTGCTTGCGCAATGCGATCCATAATAAACCCCTTTATTTATATGCATTATTTTCGGCAGGGTTTTCAGGAAACGGCAATGCATTCTCGTTTTCTGATGTTGAAGTAAGATAAAAATAACCAACCCCTAATAGCACCACAAAAATAATGAGGTAAGGGGTGAGTGACCTTTTTTCAATGGTCGAATATTTCTCACTGTGAATTATTGGGATACTCACCAGAGGAGGAGCATCCATAATTGATATGAGATCGTGGGTGCCATGGATTGAGTGGTCGGTAAACTCAGCGGTTGAAGCGGCACCAACCCCGCCTATAAATGCAAGAAAGCCTCCTAATAAGACTATTCCTAATTTGTCCGATTTATCAGGACTTAATGGGAGTTGGGCATATTCCAGAAGTGATAAACGTTCACCTTTTTGGTCTTTTTCTACCGACTCAGCAATTTCTGCCTTAACTAATTTCTCCTTAACTTGGTCATAGGTTTTTAGTTGCTCAAAATAGGCGCGCTCTAAAGCCAGGTATTCTTTTTCAACAACCGGAGAGTTATAAATTCTTGTTTGGTATTCAATCAGCTTATTTTGTAGCTCTTCTTGTTTAATTTTTGCAGCCTGCAGGTTGGTGATAGCGGCTTTTAGTTCACTTTTAATTCTAGCCACATCAGGGGAGTCCATACGGTCTGAAGAAAATAAGGCTTTTTCTGACTTATTATTATTTTTAAGAGAATCTAAATGAGCAAGGTCTTCACGTAGTTTTCTAACATCGGGGTGTTCTGATGAATATTTTTTCTCTAATATTGCTAATTCACTTTTAATTAATTTTCGCTGAGCATCTGTAGGATTTTCTTTTTCTAAATTGCCAATTTGTTTTTCAAGAGACGCTATTTCATTGGTCAATTTAACAATGTCAGGGTGGTCCGGTCCATAAACTGATTGTGCATGAATTTTTTCAGACCTAAGAATATTTAGCTGCACAAGCACTGAAATAGTTGTCCCTCGGGAAGTAATTGAAGACGGCGATGATTGAATGGAAGAAAGCTGATCAATTAACGCTGATTTCTTAAGTTCAAGGGATCTGATAAGTGCATCTGCATTATCAATCTGAGCATCTGTTTTTTGAAATAATGCTAGATTTATACTAACTCTATCGGGTAACTCAGTAATATTATTCTGCTTAAATTCAGCTAATTTATTTTCATATTCAGCAACACTATATGCGTGTTTATCAGATTCATTTTTGAGAAATCGAGTCACCTTTTCAGCATCGACTCTTCGCTCTCTACGGTGGGTTTCTAAAATAAGATCGGTGAGTTTATTTGCCCCTAATTGCGATAGTTCCGGTGTTTCAGCGGAGTAGCCTACCGTGATTGCAATGGTTGTAACACGTGGACGATTACTTTTGGATGTGGTTGATTTGATATCTTCAACCTCAATAGATATAGCGTTCTTAATTTCAGCGGTTATTGATCGGTTAATAACTTCATCGTCTTTTTCAACTATGGATAATTGTTTACCCAAGGCCCAAAGATTTTCTTGTGTTAGAAGGCGTTTTTTGAAAATCTCAATTCTATCAATCATGTACCTTGTGACGGTACTTTCAAGTAAGTCGGCCGGTACATCTGGCTGCTCTACCAGAATAGACGCTTCTGAGCGGTAAACGGGCGTTATTGTGGTGCTCACAAATAACGCAATGGCAAAAATAACCGCAGTGGTGTTTATAAGCACCCACTTACGACGTTTAAACGCATTTATGTATTCTTCCAGGTTGAATGCACCCTGCATCATATTGTCATTCACAATGGCACCTCAATTTTCTATTACATAATTAGGTCGTTCACATAGCGAAGAGTAATAAAAAATGCATTACTGTTTGCTTGTGTATCATCTCCTTCCTCTTGATCTCTTTCTTCTCTATAACGGTAGCCGAAGTCGAGATCGAATGATTCAGTAAATTGCCAGAGCAAAGACGCTTTAAATGATAAATAACGCCTATTATTATTTGATATTTCTTTTATAGTGGGTCTGTTTCTATAGTAACGTGCACCTAGTTGATAATCCCAGGTTGGGTTAATTTCACCTAAAAGGCCAAGACTATATTGATCTTTAGCGATAATGTTTCCAGAATCACCGGGGGCCAGTACACGCTCAGCCTTGAAATTTAAACTTAAATTGTCTGATTGAACTAATCCGCCTATTTCATATAGGCCGCTATCTGCTTTTTCGCTTACTTTGTCTGTCTCTGCATCAATAAAATAATAACCAAGAGATGCGTAGGATGAAAAATGCTCGTCATAAACTCGTTCGTTACTCATTCTAGCGACAATGAATTCGTAGTTTTTTCCACCTTCAGACTCATAATGGTTAACGCTGAGGCTGGGTTCAAACGTGTTTTTTTCGCTGGTTTTAACGCTATATTTACCTGTAACGTTGTGATTAAATCCATCAACTAAATCCGTTCCTTTACTATCATCATATTGTAGATCACTGTACTTATATCGAAGATTAATCACGCTAATTTCAGATAAACTGTACCCCCAAGAGGGCATAATATAGAATCGGTTTCTTTTTATGTCATCTCTTACAAAGCCCACATCTCCACCAATATCCCCATCATCTTCAACCGCGATGTCTTTAGCGGTAGTATCTTGAATCCCCATTAAATCTAGTTGATATACACTTCGCTCCTGATTCGTTCTTCCTTTGAGCTTTAATTTATAATCGTTTCTGTTATCTAAACCATCACCACCTTGATAGCTGAAATTCTCCCATCGAAAATCTCCCATCATTAAGCCTGTTTCTGTCTTGTTCGTTAGCTTGCCTCGTATTGATGTGACGGTTTCCCATGCTTCGTCAGCCTCTTCGTCTAAACGAATATTATCGTCATGCAGTGTTCCAACAGTGACTTCTGGAGTAAACACTGTATTACCCGCCCATGTTTGGCACGAAGCAAATATCAATATTAGACAGGCTAAATAAAATCTAAACACCCACACACCTCATTATTTTTTTAAGGCACAAGAACGACATCACCGCTTTGAAGAACAATATTCTGATTCATTCTTGCCCCTCTACTCACGTCTGAATAATGAAAAGGAAACATAATTTCCTTGCCATCTATTCTTCGTAATATTTTTATGTCATCTGAGTTTGCATAAGGTGTAAGGCCGCTTGCCAACGATAGTGACTGTAATACGTCCACATAACTGCCAAGTACATATTGACCTGGTTTATTAACCTTGCCGAGTACATATATTTTGTAGCTAGATGCTCTTACCAAAGACACGGTGACCTCAGCCTTTGGGATATATTTACTAATTTTTTTACTAACGATTATTTTTACTTCATCAACTGTTTTTCCTTTAACCTGTATGTCTCCAACTAATGGAAAAGAAATCCCTCCATCAGGTCTTACGGTTACTTCTCGGTTAAGCTCAGGCTCTTTCCATACTGAAATATTCAGCACATCTTCAGCTCCAATAAAATAGCTTGAACTATGAGTGGGGGCTGGGAGCTGACTTGAAGCAGATGACTGAACTGTTGCGCCTTGTTGGGACACACAGCCACTAATGATCATTGCAATAAAGAATACAAATAAAAAGCGCACGTACCCATTGTTAATTGGTTTCATTTTCCGTACCTGTCTTATTCATGGATGTTTATATTATTAGTATTAGAATAGTTACAAAAAATTATCTATGTAAATTAGGGTAGGTCTAATTTATGAGTTGCGCAAATTTTAGACAATTTGAATCTATTTATTTATATAGCAGTTTAACTAACTGATTTTATTTGATTATTTGAATTTAGTAATTAACAGCCTATTTTATAGAAAATAAAATTATAAATTATAAGCATCGATTAACTGGCGCTATCGCCGTTTCAACTCTATTTTTTAGCTGAAAGGAAAAAAAATATAAAAAAGAGTAAAGGGATTGCTCTAAAGAAATTTACATCTTTTTTACTCCCGCATATTTGAACATCGCTTTGAATATAGCTTTATATCAATTGCGTGCCGTAGCGCTTCCTATAATGGGTAGTCTCTGCTTGCAAACGAATGATCATGCTGTGTGATTTTGTATAGATGCACACGAGGAGAAAAAGATGAAAGTTGCAATATTAGCCGGCGGATTAGGCACTCGTTTAGGCGAAGAAACTGAATTAAAACCAAAGCCCATGGTCACTATTGGGTCTCAGCCTATCCTCTGGCATATCATGAAGCATTTCTATCAATACAATCATAAAGACTTTGTTATTGCTCTTGGCTATCGTGGCGAATTTATAAAACGATGGATGACGGATTATTGTCCTTTAAATTCTGATATGACGGTAAGAATGGCAACCGGTGATGTTGAATTACATTCGCCAGATACGCCCGACTGGATTGTAGACCTTGTTGATACAGGGCAGGGCACCGCAACTGGTGGCAGAATTAAAAGACTCAAACAATGGGTTGGTAATGAAACGTTTATGCTTACATGGGGAGATGGCGTTTCAGATGTTGACTTAGATGTACTGCTTAAATTTCATAAATCTCATGGCAAGCTAGCAACCCTAACAGCCGTTCGCCCTCCCGCTCGTTTTGGTCACCTTAGTTTTAAAGGCGATGAAGTGTGCGAATTCCAGGAAAAACCTCAAACAGCCGAAGGTTGGATTAACGGTGCATTCTTCGTTCTTGAACCTGAAATATTTGATTATATTGAAGGAGACGACACTCAATGGGAAAAAGAGCCTTTAGAAGGCTTAGCCAGAGATGGCCAACTTATGGCCTATCGTCACGAGTCATTCTGGCAATGCATGGATACCGTAAGAGACAAAAAACTACTTGAAAGCCTTTGGTCTAAACCCAACCCACCTTGGAAAACATGGAGCTAAGCCATGAGAGTTTTAGTAACAGGAAATTGTGGTTACATCGGATCTGTTTTGGTGCCTATGCTTATTGCAGAAGGCTTTGATGTTGTAGGCTTAGATTCAGATCTTTATCGACGGTGCACATTTATTGGTGAGGTACCTTTCATCTCTCAAATAGAAAAAGATGTTCGTGATGTTTGCGAAGAAGACCTTGATGGTATTGACGCCATTATACATTTAGCCGGTTTATCTAACGATCCATTAGGTGATTACCAACCATCATTAACAGAAGAAATAAATGAAAAAGCATCTATACACTTAGCCCGTTTAGCAAAAAAAGTGGGTGTTAAGCGTTTCGTATTTGCTTCTTCATGCAGTAATTACGGGGCGTCTGGTGATAATTTCTTAACTGAAACCGCTGCATTTAACCCTGTTACACCTTATGGGGAATCTAAGGTTGCTGTTGAAAGAGCCTTGTTAACCATGGCCGATGATAATTTCTCACCAACCTATCTACGTGCATCTACGGCTTATGGCGTTTCTCCAAGATTAAGGTTTGATCTTGTATTGAATAATTTGACTGCGTGGGCGTTTACTACAGGTAAGGTTCACCTCAAAAGTGATGGCACTCCCTGGCGTCCTTTAGTTCATGTAGAAGATATAGCACGTGCATATATTGCCACTATTAAGGCGCCAATAGAGTCCGTTCATAACGAAGCTTTTAATGTAGGTATTACAACCGAAAATTACAGAATGAGAGAGCTTGCAGAGCTTGTTAAATCGGTAGTGCCCGGTTGTGAGGTCGATTTTGCGGATGATGCAGGGCCAGACAAACGCTGTTATCGCGTTGATTGCGACTACATTGCTACCACGCTTCATGGTTTTAAACCTCAATGGACAGCCCGACGTGGCGTTGTTCAATTGTTTGAAGCATATAAAAAGGTAGGGCTCACTCTAGATGAATTTGAAGGCTTTAAATACAAGCGAATTGCTCATATCAAGCAGTTAATAGAAGAGGGTGAGTTGGATGGTTCATTAAGATGGATATTACCAGAGCATAAAAAAATAGCTGCAAGTTAAACGTAGAGTGCGCCATGCGCACCGATTAATAGGTATAAATTACAATTTACTGTCATTCCCGCGAAGGCGGGAATCCATGGTCGAAAGTATATCAAAACAATGGATCCCCGCCTTCGCGGGGATGACAGGGTCGCCGAAAAGAATAAGAGGAACCGAACAATGAGCAGAATAAACGAATGTAGAATATGTGGAAGTTCTGAAATACACCTAGTTCTCGATCTTGGCCATACACCGCTTGCAGATCGCTTGGTTAAGAAATCGCAGCTTGAGCAGCAAGACCAACGTTTTCCATTAGAGGTAGGCTTCTGCTCAAGCTGTAGCTTACTTCAAATAATGGAAACGGTTCCTCCCTCAGTGCTCTTTTGTGATGATTATCCTTATTACTCATCATTTTCAGATTATCTGTTAAAGCACTCTAAAGAAAATGTTGAAGGCATTATTAAAGAGCGAAACCTCGGACCGAATAGCTTAGCCATTGAACTCGCCAGTAATGACGGTTATTTGCTTAAAAATTACGTTAATCATGGTATTCCAGTGTTAGGTATTGACCCCGCAGAAGGCCCCGCCAAAGAAGCTGAAAAAATTGGTGTACCTACAGTTATTGATTTCTTCTCGAAAGCCTTTTCAAACAGGTTAGTCGCAGAAGGCAAAAAAGCAGATGTAATACATGCCAATAATGTATTAGCGCATGTGGCTGATTTGAATGATTTTGTATCAGGCATAGCACAGCTCTTAAAGGACGATGGGGTTGCTGTTATTGAAGCACCCTATGTTAAAGATCTGGTTGATCATTGTGAGTTTGATACGATTTATCATGAGCACTTGTGTTATTTCTCAGTTACCGCTTTAAATCAACTCTTCATGCAACATGACTTGTCACTCAACCGGGTGGTGAGGCTTTCTCTACACGGTGGTTCGTTAAGGTTATTTGTAGGCAAGAAAAAAGAAGTAGAAAAATCAGTCACAGACTTACTTGAACTTGAAAAGTCATCTGGCGTAGATAAGGAAAGTTACTACCAAGATTTTTCAGAGCGCGTTAATCATATTAAAGAAACGCTTAAATTACTTTTACAAGACCTGAAGTCTAAAGGTAATACCATTGCAGCCTATGGTGCTGCGGCAAAGGGTAGCACTTTAATTAATACCTCAGGAATAGGTACAGAATTAATTGATTTCGTAGTTGATAAAAACGTACACAAGCAAGGCTTATTTATGCCAGGGCAACACATTCCTATTTATTCACCTGATGTCATTCTAGAAAAAATGCCCAATTTTATGTTGATATTACCTTGGAATGTGACTAATGAAATTCTTAGTCAGCAGAAGGAATATATAGCGAAAGGGGGCAAGTTTATTGTTCCTATCCCTGTGCCAAAAATTATATAAATAAACAATGGATCCCCGCATTCGCGAGGATGACATATGGATTGATATACGTTGTCAGGTACCCATCATGAACGAGAAAATACATGTATCAACGCTTATGAATGAATCAGCTCAGACCACCTTATGCCCTAATTGTGAAATTGGCGCTATGTCCGTTTTTTATGAAGCAAGCGCTCATGAAACCAACGCAGTACCCACCAATAGTTGTATTTTATTAAATACAAAAGAAGAAGCTATTGAATATCCAAAAGGGAACATATCTCTAGGACACTGTGATTGCTGTGGTTTTATCTCAAATACCTCATTTGATGAGAAGTTAACGGAGTATTCAGGTCGTTATGAAGAAACACAGGGTTTCTCTGAAACGTTTAACCAGTTTCATAAGCAGTTGGCCGAACGACTCATTGAAAAGCATCAGCTTAGGGATAAAAAAATTATTGAGATTGGCTGTGGCAAAGGTGAATTTTTAGTTTTACTTTGCGAGTTAGGCCAAAACACTGGTATTGGTTTTGACCCCGGCTTTTCAGAAGAACGGGTTGACCCTTCCACTAAAAACAAGATCACCTTTATTAAAGATTTTTACTCAGAAAAATACACAGATCATCACGGAGATTTTCTCTGCTGTAAAATGACCTTAGAGCATATTCATCAAACAGCTGATTTTATTAAAACGGTTAGGCGTTCAATTGCAGACCGTATAAATACCACCGTGTTTTTTCAAATTCCTAATGCAGAGCGAATTATCGAGTCATGTGCTTTTGAAGATATTTATTATGAGCACTGCTCCTATTTTACCAAGGCATCACTGACAAAGTTGTTCACTCATTGCCAATTTGATGTGTTGGATGTAACTACAGAATATGATGACCAGTATCTCACTATTGAAGCCAAACCCACCCCTGAAAATACAGGTTCCAACCTTTGCACAAGTTTTAACTATGATGAAGACCTTGCTAATTTGCAGACATTGGTGAGTAACTTTCCAAAAGCACTTGAAAGTAAAGTCAGTTATTGGCGAGACATTCTTTCTACTCATAAAGCAGAAGGTAAGAAGTTGGTGTTGTGGGGTTCTGGCTCTAAAGCCGTTTCATTTTTAACCACCCTAGAGGTTGATGATGAACTTGAACTGGTGGTTGATATTAATCCCTATAAGCATGGTTACTTTATGGCAGGTACTGGCCATAAAATAGTCGCTCCTGAAGCTCTAATTGATTACAAGCCCGCTACAGTCATTGTAATGAATGCCATTTATGAGCAAGAAGTGAGCAAAAGCCTGGCATATATGGGGCTTTACCCTGAAATACTTTCTTTGTAGTACTTTTATTAGGGATAGTAAGAATGGCTATTAAACCATTAGAAAAATGCCCTGTATGCAACTCAGGTAAACTTGTTGACCATATAAGTATTTTAAATGTACCTGTGTTTTGCAATGTTTTTTTAAACACGAAAGGCGAGGCTTTAAACGCACCAAAAGGCAATATACAACTCTCCTCTTGTAGCGATTGTAAGCATGTTTTTAACCGTACATTTGATGCATCTCTATTAGATTATTCTGATGAATATGATTGCTCTTTACATTACTCAGGGAGCTTTCAAGTCTACGCAAAAACACTCTCCGAAGACCTTATTAACAGACATGAAATATTCAACAAAACCATTGTTGAAATTGCCTGTGGTAAAGGGGATTTTTTAAGTAGTTTATGTAAATTTGGAGGCAATAAAGGGATTGGTTTTGACCCCAGCTATGAAGAAGGACGGCTAGACGAAGAACTAACCCAAAATATCACCTTTATAAGAGACTACTATTCTGACAAATATTCTCACTTAGAGGCTGACTTATTATGTTGCCGGCATGCATTGGAGCATATAGAAACACCCACTGAATTTCTTAAAACAATTCGGAGTGCTATTGGTGAGCGTTCTGAAAGTAGCAATAACAACTGCATACTCTTCTTTGAAATGCCTAGTGTGCTTTACATCATTAAAGAAATGGGTGTATGGGATATCATCTATGAACATTGTGGATATTTCTGCAAAAACTCACTGAGTAAAGCCTTTACATTAAGCGATTTCTCGCCACAAAAGTTAGACAATGTATACGGTAATCAATACCTGACTATTGAAGCCGTACCTTCTTCGCTATCTGAAATTAATGCTGAACCTATATCCGTAGATGATGAGCAGGTAGAGCAATATTTAGCGGCATTTCCAAAACAATATGATGACAAAGTAACTGCATGGAAGGCACGACTCGAAAGCGCTAAAAACAATGACGAACGTGTTGTAGTGTGGGGTGCAGGCTCAAAAGGGGTTACCTTTTTGAATATTTTGGGTGTTACTGGTGAGGTTGGGTTTATCGTAGATTTAAACCCCCATAAACAGGGTAAATATGTGCCTGGAACAGGCCATAAAGTGGTATCGCCAGACTTTTTGCGTGAGTACCAGCCCACAATGGTGATTGTGATGAACCCTGTTTATACCAATGAAATAAAACAGTCATTGCTGGATATGAATATAACGGCTGATGTAGTTGAAGGTTAATAGCTGAAGGATAGGAAGAGTACATGCCCGCATTATCTACTCAATCGCTAACTTGGTACTGGAACCGGCTAAGCTGCATGCCCTTAGGCGAAATTGGCTATCGGGTTAACAATATATTATGTGCCATATTAGAAGAGCACGGTTGGTTTTTAGCCCCAGCAGCACCAACCGCAGATCTTTCTGTTATTTCTAAACAATGGTTAACTACAAATAATAAAGAATTCAGTTCAGATTACTGTAAGGCCGCAGATGAAATTATTGATGGTTATTTATCAATATTTGCACATAACAACTTAGTTGTAGGCCACCCTCCCGAATGGAATAAGAACCCATTAACAGGCGAAAACTCACCATTAGTATTCGGTAAAGCACTTAATTACCGTGATGAATCTATTGTTGGGGATATAAAGTACATGTGGGAGCCTAGCCGTCACCTTCAATTGGTGACACTGGCTCAGGCTTATTCTGTGAGCCAAGACCATAAATACCTTACCGCTTTAAAAACTCAATTAACTTCATGGTTTGATCAATGCCCCTACATGATGGGCGTTCACTGGAGTAGTTCGCTGGAACTAGGCATCCGTTTAACTAACTGGAGCCTTATCTGGCAACTAATTGGAGGTTTAGACTCACCTTTATTCAAAATCTTAGAAGGGGCAAAATTTAGAGACCGATGGCTTTGCAGCATTTATCAACATACGCACTTTATAAAAGGTCATCTTTCAAAATATTCATCAGCTAATAATCACTTAATGGGTGAGTTATCAGGCTTATTTATTGCCACACTAACATGGCCACATTGGAAGGTTTTTTCTAAGTGGCAGGCGGATGCAAAACAGGCATTAATGCATGAAGCGCTTTCACAAAATGATAATGATGGTGTTAACCGAGAGCAGACCACGTCTTATCAGCAATTTGTTCTAGACTTTCTAATTCTTAGTGGCCTTACAGCAAAGGCCAATGGTGTTGAATTTTCTTCTGAGTATTGGGACAGAATTGAGCTAATGCTTGAATATATAGCATCCATTATGGATGTATCAGGCCATGTACCTATGATTGGTGATGCAGATGATGGTTTGGTCGTTCGATTATCACTTGAAAGTTCGTGGTGTCCATACCGCTCATTACTTGCTCTAGGCGCAACAATGTTTAATCGTGAAGACTTTAGAAAAAAAGGTCTTGAGGACGATAAGTGCAAGTGGCTTGGAGGCTTTACCTTTCAAGAAAAGACTCATCAGCTAAAACAAAAACGCTCATTTCCCCATGCGGGTTATCACATTATGGGTGATAACTTTGATACAGACAACGAAATACGCCTTATTGTAGATTCGGGTTCACTCGGCTTTCAGGGTATTGCAGCGCATGGTCATGCTGATGCACTTTCAATCATTCTTAACTATGCGGGTCGTGAGTTTCTTATCGATCCCGGTACTTATTCCTATCATACCCAAAAACGCTGGAGAGAGTATTTTAGAGGCACATCTGCCCACAATACCATTCAAATAGATGGTTGTAGCCAGTCTGTTAGTGGTGGGAATTTCATGTGGCTTCATAAAGCCAATGCACGATGCACGAGCTGGTTAAGCAATATAGAGAAAGATTATTTCTTAGGTGAGCATGACGGTTATTCCAGGCTAGAAGCACCTTTGATACACAAAAGAGAAATCATATTTGTAAAAGAAAAACGTCAGTTAACAATTGTTGATTATTTCGAAGGGAAGGGCGACCACCAAGTAGATGTATTCTGGCATTTTTCAGAAGAATGTACGGTAGAGAAAAATGGTTCAAAAACAATAGTGAGTAACCATGGTAAGCGTATTTCTATACTTGTTCCTGACTCTGATATTGAAAAAAGTATTCATTTTGGTGATGACTCCACACCGCTAGGTTGGGTTTCAAGGCAATACGATAAAAAAACTCCATGTAATACACTGAAATGCAGTACTCAAATTAAGGGCAATAGTTCAATTACTACGTTAATTGAGTTTGATTAAAAAATATAAAACTTTTTGGGGAGAGAGTTATGTTAATACCTGTTTTATTATCCGGTGGTATAGGAAGCAGACTTTGGCCTATTTCAAGAGAGCTATACCCCAAGCAATTCATTTCTCTTGCTGATGATGAAAACTCACTCTTACAAAATACAGTCTTACGTTTAGAAGGCTTAAAAACATCGCCAACAATGATCGTTGTCTGTCATGAAGAACATCGTTTCTTAGTAGCAGAGCAAGTTCGTCAGTTAGGTTTGGAATCAGTAACAATTATTATTGAGCCTGAATCAAAAGGAACAGCGCCAGCAGTTGCACTAGCCGCTTTTGAAGCATTAAAACAGTTTGAAGATGAAGACCCAATATTGTTGGTGCTTCCTGTTGATCATATTATTAATGATAAAACTTCATTTCATCAGGCAATTGAAAAAGGCAAGACTCAAGCTGAATTAGGCAAACTTGTAACCTTTGGTGTTCAGCCTACATCACCCGCTACACAATTTGGTTATATTCGTCGTGGTGCAAATATAGACTCAATAGATAATTTATTTGAAGTGAGCGACTTTGTAGAAAAGCCCGATGCAGAAACCGCAAAAGACCTTGTGTCTGATGAAAACTGTCACTGGAACAGCGGAATGTTTATGTTTCGTGCTTCGTCTTATCATAAAAAACTTGAAAAATATGCGCCTGATATTCTTGACGTTTGCAGGGAATCCTATGCCTCAGTAGCGAATGATTTAGATTTTAAACGGATACATTCTCCTTCATTCTCACAATGTAGAGCAGACTCAGTTGATTGTGCCGTCCTTGAGCGTACAAAAGAAGCGGTCGTTATTTCATTAGATTCAGAATGGCAGGAAATTTGTGAATGGTCGACGCTATGGGAGTCAGGTAGCAAAGACGAGAAAGGTAATGTGGTTAATGGTGATGTGGTGCTTAATGACGTCAAAAATTGTTATTTAAGCGGAGAGTCTCGCTTAGTCGCAGCTCTAGGTATAGAAAATCTAGTGGTTGTAGAAACACCCGATGCAATATTGGTTGCAAATAAAGACCAGGTTAACAGTGTGCCAAGTATTGTTGAACAACTGAAAAAAAATAACCGTTCAGAGGCTGTAAATCATACCTGTGTTTATCGCCCCTGGGGTTCCTATGAAACCTTAGTATCCGAAACCCGCTTTCAGGTTAAACGCATAATTGTAAACCCTGGAGCAACGCTATCTTTACAAATGCATCACCACAGAGCAGAGCACTGGACTGTTGTGCGAGGCACCGCACTGGTCACTTGTGGAACCAAAGAGACCTTACTTAGAGAAGATGAATCTAATTATATTCCCCTTGGATTTAAGCACCGCTTGAAAAATCCCGGAGTCATTCCTTTAGAGCTTATTGAAGTGCAAACAGGCAGCTATTTAGGTGAAGATGATATTGTTCGGTTTGATGATAATTATGGGCGTTAATCAGTTAGTCTTGACATGCTGCTTGATTCTAAAGTTTGGCATTTTAAGGCTGTCTTAATCTACTGGGCAGGCAAATATATACTATTATTATTAACTGAAGGATAAAAATAATAGTATTTTTGATAATTTTAGAGTGAAATTTTGTTGAGCTAGATACCAGAAAGACATAGTTATTCCTGTAGTAAATAGGAGTGCTCCGGAATGTCTTTTGTAACTTCACGTTTAGTAAATGCGAAAACTTATACCAATTCTGATCTCTTTTCGTGCAGATTTTTTAGTTTCTCAGTTTTAATTGTTGGTCTTTTTCTCTCCTTGTCGTTTCCGCATTATTGTTTCGCCCAAGAATTGTCTTTTAGGCACTTGATTATTGATTCAGAAAACCCTGCTAACCCACATAGCAAAGCTCTGGGAGATATAGATGGTGATGGTTTTCTTGATGCTGTAGTTGCAAGTTCAGATACTGAAGGCATGTATTGGTACGAATACCCAGGCTGGATAAAACACACAATTAGAAATACTGGTTCATGGACCACAGATATGCAACTTGGGGATATTGATGCAGATGGAGATTTGGATATTGTTATACCTGATGATAGTGGGATTAAATGGTACGAAAACCCACGATCTTTAGGTGATCCAAGGTCTGATGAATGGCTTGAGCATGTTATCGGAGCTGATGGCCAAAGAAATCATGATGTTGAATTAGCAGACGTTGACTCAGATGGAAAATTAGATGTCGTTTCACGGAAAAAAAATGGAGGTGGTACATTTTTTTGGAAGCAAAATAATCCATCCTCATGGACACAAATAATTATTAGCACACGCGAAGGGGAGGGAACCTCACTGGGAGATTTAGATTTAGATGGTGATATTGATGTAGCCCAGAATGGTTTCTGGGTTGAACAGGTTTCCCCAACGTCTTGGGTTGAACATGATATTGACCAAAATTGGCCAGAGGATACTGGCGTATTGATTACCGACATAAATGGAGATGGCCGCAATGATGTAGTCATTGCTGCTTCAGAAAGCGCTTCAGGTCGACTTTCGTGGTACGAAGCACTTAACCCCAAAAATGGGCCATGGAGTGAGCATGTAATAGACTCAACAATTTCATACATTCATACTTTCAAAGCAGCAGATATGGATCTAGACGGTGATCTGGATTTAGTGACAGCAGAGATGCACCAGTCTAGTGATCCTGACGAAGTTAGTGTTTACATCAATGAAGGGGGGGCGTTGGCATGGACTCAACTTGTAGTGGCTACATCAGGGTCACATAACATCCGCGTTGGTGACATTGGAGGGGATGGAGACCTAGATATCTTCGGAGCAAACTGGAACGATTCGGCTGCAAATTCTGCAGTTATCGAAATGTGGGAAAACCTTATTAACAATACTGTGCTTTCGCTCGACCTATGGCAGCGCTATATCATTGAGACATCTCTACCATGGAGGGCCGTTTTCATTAAAGGGGGTGACATTAATGGTGATAATCTACCAGATATTATAGTAGGAGGTTGGTGGTATCCAAACCCTGGATCTCTTGATGGAGCATGGGTAAGAAATACAATAGGTTTGCCTCTAAGCAATATGGCCTCAATTTACGATTTTGATGAAGATGGTGATCTTGATATCTTTGGAACAGAAGGTCAACATATCGGTGAAGGTTTTTCGTGGGCTCAAAATGACGGAAGTGGTAACTTCACAATATTCGATATTGTGGTAGGTGTAACTGGTGGAGACTTTCTACAGGGGGTAAGTGTTGGGCAGGTTATTCCCGGTGGTCAAAAAGAAGTTGTTATTTCTTGGCACAACGAAGTACCGGACACCTCTATGTTTATTGTGCCATCCGATCCTACTGACCCCAATTGGCAATTAGATTCAATCAGCACTGCGACAAACGGGGAGCAGATTTCAATTGGCGACATCGATGGAAACAACCTTCTTGATATTCACCTTGGAACTTCTTGGCTTCGCCAGCTAAGTGACAATACTTTCGAAACACTTTCTGGTGTGGTAATGAGCAGCGGAATTCCTGATAGAGTATTGCTCGCTGATATCGATGCTGATAACGACCTGGATGTTGTTATTGGAGCAGAAAATTCTCAACTTCTGATATGGGGGGAAAATCAGAATCAAGGGCTGAGTTGGGTTGAACATATTATTGCAATAGATATTAACTACTTTAGTGTGGATGTTGATGATATTGATGGTGATGGTGATGTAGATGTCGTAGGCGGGGCACATAAAAAAAGTGGGGAGGTGTTCATCTACGAGAATGTCAATCAGGGAGCAACCTGGATTACACACACTGTAGACCCTGGTGATTCAGCGCTGATTGACCATCATGATGGCACACAACTTATAGACATGGATCTCGATGGAGATCTTGATATTATTTCAGTAGGCTGGGAAAAAACGAGTGTTGTGATTTATGAGAATCTCTCAACTACTGGAGGTGAAGGGCTACAACTCCCCATGGCAAGGAACGCATCGGTGGTCACGTATGAGGGGGTTGCTGTCGATATCACGTTGCAAGCGACAGACCCTAATGGTGATGTTCTTGACTACAGTGTTATCTCTGGGCCAGAAAATGGGATGTTATCCGGTAGTGCTCCAGACTTGATCTACACTCCAAATTCATTATTTATCGGTTCTGATTTTTTTATTTTTCAGGTGGACGATGGAAATAGTGGAACTGATTCTGCGACGGTTTCGATAACTGTAAGCCCTACACCATCTAATGCTCCGCCCGTGATTAATGCAGGACCAAACCAGTTTATCACCTTACCTGGTAGCGTCACTTTAGATGGTTCGGTCACAGACGATGGTCTTCCTAACCCTCCAGAGGAGGTAGTCACCACATGGTCTCTTGTTAGTGGTCCAGATACGGTCACCCTTGAAAATAAAAATGCTGTAGATAGCACTGTCAATTTTTTTACCAGTGGCACTTACGTACTTAAGCTTACAGGAGACGATGGTGAGTATGAAGTGAGTGACGAACTTACCATCACAGTATTTCCGCAGGGCTCTCAAACGAATATAGTTGAGGTTCGTGTGGCAATGGGGTCTGATGATGCAGAGGAGAGAGCCTCTGGTGACCTCTATTTAACCAGTAGTGACTTAGAACTGGTGGTTGATGGAAACAACCAGACAGTGGGTATACGCTTTAACGGTTTGAATATTCCATCCGGCGCGATCATAACCAACGCTTATATACAATTTCAGGTGGATGAAGCTAGCTCAGAATTTACTTCGCTGAAGATTTCTGGACAGGCTATTGATAGTGCTCCTACCTTTACAGCGATCGCAGGAAACATATCATCCAGGACATTAACAGAAAATTCAGTTTTCTGGGATCCAGAGCCGTGGGTTACAGTGGGGCAAGCAGGCCTGGATCAACAAACACCTAATATTGCCAGAATTATTAAAGAGGTTGTAGATAGGCCAGAGTGGTCAAGCGGTAACTCAATGGTAGTTATTATCACCGGTACAGGAAATCGCACAGCAGAATCATATAACGGTGATTCGTCTGGTGCACCATTGCTACATGTGGAGTACGTTGCAGGTAATAGTCAAAATAAGGTACCAA
>JQIA01000499.1_pt1 | contig 19925 bp, 16 predicted proteins | sample 811431 | NCBI WGS metagenome assembly JQIA01 (sample SAMN02998118, study PRJNA258478) | marine sediment metagenome | biome: marine; feature: seafloor; material: sediment; isolation source: oil-polluted sediment collected from 3 locations (0.5 km, 0.7 km and 0.9 km)... | place: USA: Gulf of Mexico ...
GTAATAGAAATGCGCGACCGCACTGGCATTGTGGTGCGTGATTTATTTACGGCCTACATGAAATCTTCCGAGTTGTTGCCGCAAAACCGGCGCTCAACTCTGCCCGGAGAAACCGCCCATGCCCGTGCCGTCGCCGATTACATTGCAGGTATGACCGATAGGTATGCATTTCAGGAACATGAAAAACACTGCACTTAACAGCTGGAGTGCACCCCAAGTTTATGCTAATCCCGCGCAAAACCTATCTGGAATACACTTATGAACCTGTTCGCCGACATACACACCCTTGTTTTAGATGCCCTTCAACAAATGCAAACAGAGGGTAACCTGCCGGCTGATCTGGATTTCAGTAATGTTGCGGTAGAACCACCGCGCGATACATTACACGGTGATATGGCCACAAATGCGGCGATGGTTTTGGCCAAAGCTGCAAAAATGAAGCCACGTGACATTGCCGAGACCTTAGCAACCAAACTGGCTTTGGATGAACGTATTACCTCGGCAGATGTCGCAGGTCCCGGCTTCTTAAACCTGCGCCTTGCGGCACCGATATGGCTGTCAATTATCCCAAGTGCTTTGCAATCAGGTAATGATTTTGGCCGTTCCAGTATGGGTGATGGCAAGAAAGTGAACGTCGAATACGTATCGGCCAATCCTACCGGGCCTTTGCATGTCGGCCACACACGCGGTGCGGTTTTTGGCGATGCGCTTGCCAGCTTACTGGATTTTGCAGGCTTTAAAGTGACCCGCGAATATGTGATTAACGATGGCGGCAGTCAAATTAACACATTGGCCCGTTCGGTTTATCTACGTTATCTTGAAGCTCACGGACAAGAGGTTTCTTTCCCTGACGGCGTCTATCCAGGTGATTACCTGATCCCTGTAGGCCAAGCCTTGAAAGACAAAGTAGGTGACGCTTATATTGACCAACCTGAAGAGGTTTGGCTGGATGAAATACGCAATTACGCCACCGACGCGATGATGGAATTGATCCGCGCGGATCTGGCCTTGTTGGGTGTCGAAATGGATCACTTCTTTTCAGAAAAATCCCTTTACAGAACAGGTAAAATCGAAGCTTGTCTGGAAATGCTCAAAGATAAAGGCCTGATCTACCAAGGCGTTTTAGAACCGCCAAAAGGCAAAGCACCCGTTGATTGGGAACCGCGTGAACAAACCTTGTTTAAATCGACCGATTACGGTGATGACATAGATCGCGCTGTCTTAAAATCTGATGGTAGCTGGACATATTTCGCCCCTGACATCGCATATCACTACGACAAGGTGCAACGCGACTTTGATGAATTGATCCTAATTCTAGGTGCGGATCACAGCGGTTACGTGAAGCGAATGAAAGCCATTGTTTCGGCCCTGTCCGATAACAAAGTACCGCTAGATGTGAAACTTTGCCAGTTGGTGAAACTTTATAAAAATGGCGAACCGTTTAAGATGTCGAAACGTGCGGGCACATTTGTCACGCTTAAGGACCTCGTCGATCTGGTCGGCCCAGATGTCACCCGTTTCGTCATGTTGACCCGTAAAAACGACGCGCCTTTGGACTTTGATTTTGACAAGGTTCTGGATCAATCCAAAGATAACCCTGTATTTTATGTGCAATACGCTTATGCGCGGATCAATTCCGTGCTGCGCAAGGCAAAAGAAGCAGGCATCGATGTCTCAAACAGCACATTGATCGCCACCGGCAACAGCCATATCACGCATGATGCTGAGTTGGCTGTCGCGCGTAAAATCGCCGAATGGCCGCGTTTGCTGGAGCTGGCCGCGAAACATCATGAACCGCACAGAATTGCATTTTACCTTTATGATCTGGCCTCAGAATTCCATTCTTTATGGAATCGTGGTAAAGATGAACCCGACTTGCGCTTTTTGCAAGACGGCGAAATTGCAACCTCGCAAGGAAAAATAAGTCTAATTTGTGCCGTAAGCGTTGTTATTTCCGCAGGACTTGGTATTTTAGGTGTAACTCCGATGGAAGAAATGCGCTAAATCAATTTAAAAACAGCATATTTCGGGGTTTGAGCAGGCAAGCACACAATATAGTGTGTATAAAATAGGCAGAACCCGTATGTCCGAATATGAAGAACAATATAACCACGCCGATTATATCGCCCGAATGGGGCTGTTTCGCCTTGGTTTAAATTGGCTTGGTGCCGTAGCATCCATCACTTTAATGGTTGGATTAATCTACTGGGTATTCCAATTGGGTACCCGTAACCCTAATGAAATTCCGATTATTCGCGCAATGGAAGGCCCTGCACGCACGCAACCCGACAATCCAGGCGGGACACAGGCAAACCATCAAGGTTTGGCCGTTAATGCGGTGCAATCCGAAGGTTCAGCAGAAAAACCTGCTGAAACTGTGGTTCTGGCACCGCTGCAACAGCCTTTGACCGCTGAGGATGTCGCCCATAATGAATTGGCAAATACACAGCCTCTTTCAAGACCCACAACAATAAGCACTTCAACAAGCCTGGCAGCAATAACAGATCTTCTAGAAGAAACTAGTGCCACAGAAATAGAAACCCTACCCACACCAACGGTTCAGGATCCGACATTGATCACCGAAAGCATCGTTATTGAAAACAACAGTATTGTTATTTCCTCTAGCGAATACGCACCAATGCAATCCTTGATCCCGCGCAACCGCCCCACAGGTCTGGTCAAGCAGATCGAAAATACAACAGCAGTTGCAGCAAAGCCAAAATCCGCCACAACTGTGCCTGTTGGAACACGCCTAGTACAATTGGGTGCTTATGACAGCGAAGAAATCGCCACTAAAGAGTGGCAGAAACTGATTGGAAAACATGGTGATCTTATGGCAGGTAAGCAACGTCTGGTTCAATCTGCCACATCAGGTGGGCGCGAATTTTACCGCCTGCGCGCAGTGGGATTCAGTACAGTCGAAGACAGCCGCAACCTATGTTCCGCACTTTTGGCTCGCGGCATTCCTTGCATTCCTGTTGCCGCCAGATGACAAATCCGGCGGCTTGCATTTTAGGCTGTGAAGGTCTGCAATTAACAACCGCTGAAAAGCAATTTTTCAAAGCGGCAGACCCATGGGGCTTCATTTTGTTTGCCCGAAACCTTTCCAGTTCAGATCAAATCCGTGCACTGACATGCGAAATTCGCAACACCATGGGCCGCAACGTTCCGATCTTGATTGATCAAGAAGGCGGGCGAGTACAACGCCTGCGCGCGCCTGAATGGGCAGAATGGCTACCCCCGCTTCTACAAATCAAGAACAGCCCTGACAGCGGCTTAATAGAACTGCGTTATCGCATTATCGCGGCTGAGCTTTATGCCCTTGGCATAGATGTAAATTGCGCCCCGATGCTGGATATTGCAAACGCAGACAGTCATGAAATCATTAAAAATCGCTGTTTTGGCCACGACGCAAAAACTGTTACTAAAATGGGTCGTGCTGCAGCAAACGGCCTATTAAAAGGCGGCGTTTTACCAATTATCAAACACATACCAGGCCATGGCCGCGCCACTATGGATAGCCATTTTAATCTGCCTCAATTAGAGACACCACTTAGCACATTGCAAACCAGTGACTTTATTCCTTTCAGGCAGCTAGCAGACCTGCCAATGGCAATGACCGCACATATTACCTATACCGATATTGATCCCGAAAACTGCGCTACGCAATCTGCCAAAGTCATCAAAACCATCCGCACTGACATGGCGTTCGATGGGTTAATTATGACTGATGATCTATCCATGAAAGCGCTGAAAGGCAGCTTTAAAGACCGCTGCAAAGCTTCTTTCAACGCCAAGTGCGATGTGGTTTTACATTGTAACGGTGTGATGGCTGAAATGATGCAGGTAGCAAAGGCAACCCCAGCTTTATCAGGCAAAGCGCTAGCCCGGGCAAATGCGGCTCTGCAAATGCGCCAAGCCCCTGACGCTTTTGATATTGATGCGGCTAAAGATAAGTTCGCTCAAACAATGCAACGAGTTGCATGATGACCGAGCCAAGCAAAGAAGATATCGAAGATTTCGAACAAACCACTCAAGAGCGCATCGCATCTGAGGCCTTGCTGGTGGATGTTGACGGCTTTGAAGGCCCTTTGGATATTTTGCTGACCCTTGCGCGCACCCAAAAAGTGGATTTGCGCAAAATCTCTGTGTTGGAATTGGCTGAGCAATACCTAAAATTCGTTGAAGAGGCCAAGAAATTACGTATTGAATTGGCCGCTGATTATCTGGTGATGGCCGCATGGTTAGCCTTCTTGAAATCACGCTTGCTTTTACCGCCTGACCCCAGTGAAACGGGCCCTTCAGCCGAAGAACTGGCCGCGCATCTTGCGTTCCAGCTGGAACGTCTGGAAGCTATGCGCCGCGCGGCGGCTAAATTAATGGCGCGTGATCAAATGGGGCGCGATTTCTTTGCCCGCGGCATTCCTGAAACCGTCAATCAAAACCGTAAAATCACCTACACTGCGACCATTCTTGATCTGATGCAGGCCTATGCCCATATCAAAACTAAAGATAGTTTTGAACCACTTCACTTGCGCGAACGCGACCATTTGTTCACTATGGAACAAGCACTTAACCGTATGCGTACCTTGATCGGCCACGCCATTAATTGGGGTGATCTGAACCAGTTTCTACCTGACGGCTGGCGCGACGATCCCAAGTTTCGCCGCTCGGCCACAGCATCAACTTTTGCAGCCGCCTTGGAATTGGTAAAAGAAGGTAAAATCGTAATCCGCCAAGATGAAAGCTTTGCGCCGATCCAACTGAAAACAAAGGCACCGGAATGACGACAGAACAAAGCGACACCTTGTTTGAAGCCCCGCCTATAGGGGAACAAGAACGTATGATCGAAGCCATTTTATTTGCCTCCGCCGAACCGGTTTCCAAAAAAGCCATGGCAGATCGTTTGCCACACGGATGTGATGTGTCAGAAGCTTTAGTACATTTACGCAAACGGTATGGCGAACGCGGTGTAAAGCTCACCAAAATAGGCGATGGTTGGGCGTTTCGCACCGCCCCTGACCTTGGTTTCTTGATGCAAAAAGAGCGTTATGAAACCCGCAAACTGTCGCGCGCGGCCATAGAAACCCTAGCAATCATTGCGTATCACCAACCCACAACACGCGCCGAAATCGAAGGGGTTCGTGGCGTGTCAGTATCGCGCGGTACGATTGATCTGTTATTGGAGTTAGAATGGATCAAATTGGGCCGCCGCCGGATGACCCCGGGTCGCCCAGTAACCTTTATTGTTACCCAAGTTTTTTTGGATCATTTCGGGTTGGAAAGCGAACGCGATTTACCTGGCATTAAAGAATTACGTGATAGTGGCCTGCTGGATAACCGCCCCGCCCCTGGCACGGCGATGGATGAAACAATCGACGAAGACAACGATGGTTTAGAAGATACAGATCAAGATGATATGTTTGAATAAACCGCAACCGAGCAGAAAAAGGTATTAACATGAACCAGATCATAAATATGATTATACGCCAAGTGATGCGCAGATTTATCAATAAAGGCATTGATAAAGGCTTTGATCACTTTGGCAAAAAGAAAAACGTAGACCCAAACTCGCCAGAAGGCAGACAGCTAGGAGCAGACGCAAAAAATACAGCGAAAACTGCCAAAAAGAGCATGCAAATGATCCGCCGTATCGGACGGTTTTAACAAAGCAACATAAATGGATCACACTATTTTAGAACGTGATCTAACGTTCTAAAATTCACCGCGCAAGGCTTTGCCGAAAGCCGCAAACAATTGCCGTGAAACCGGATCTTCATTTGCACGCCATTCAGGGTGCCATTGCACGGCTAAAGCAAATGCTTTGGCGTCTTTTACACTTAACGCTTCAGGCGTGCCATCAGGGGCATGCCCGTCGACGATAATGCGCGCACCCGCTTGTTTAATACCTTGCCCATGCAGTGAATTGGTTAAAACCACACGATCTTCAAATATCCGCTCAAAAATACTGCCCGGCTCAATGGTCACATCGTGACGATGGGCGAACTTTTCTTCCAAAGTGCCATCAGGGGGCATCCGGTGATTATTACGCCCCGGCAAATCACGGATTTCAGGATGTAATGATCCCCCAAAGGCCACGTTGAATTCCTGAAAACCCCGACAAATACCCAAAACAGGAATGCCTGCCTTCACGCATTCACGGATTAAGGGCAAAACCAGCGCGTCACGATCACGGTCAAAAGTACCGTGTGCTTCGGTTTCTTCTTCGCCATATTCATGCGGATGAATATTTGGTCGCCCGCCTGTAAAGACAAAACCGTCAAGCCGATCAACCAATTCATGTACTTCGCTGACTTCATGCAACGAGGGAATAACCACAGGAATAGCATCGGAAACTTGCGCAATGGCTTCGATATTGCTGACCCCGGAAGCTTGTACCGGGTAATCCTCATCGATAAAATACGCGTTTCCGGTAATCCCTACGATAGGTCTTTTCATTGTTTAAATCTCTGGCTGAATTGATTTATAATCCATATCGCATGAATTTCAAACAATGGAAATCCCGTAATTACACCTGACAAACAGTTTCCGCAGCGTCACACTCAGCAAGAACTGAGGTGATAAGGCATTCACATCCTTGATCTGGCTCAGTCTGGGTGTGTTTCTTTCAATTCCAATCTGCGGGCGTGTAACACAGGTTCAGTGTAGCCAGATGGTTGTACCGTGCCTTTGAAAACCAAATCACATGCAGCTTGAAAAGCGATACCTGAATAATCTGGGGTCATGGGAGTATAGCTTGGATCATCCGCATTTTGGCCATCTACAACCACAGCCATTTGGCGCAAAATACCCATCACCAGTTCTGTATTAACCACCCCGTGGTGCAACCAGTTGGCAATGTGTTGACTGGAAATACGGCACGTGGCGCGATCTTCCATCAGACCGACATTGTTAATGTCAGGTACTTTAGAACAGCCGACGCCAGCGTCAACCCAGCGCACCACATATCCCAAAATGCCTTGCGCGTTATTTTCCACTTCAGCACGCACTTGCGCCTCTGACCAGTTTTGGCCCTTGGCAACCGGGAATTGCAAGATCGTATCGACATCCGCACGTTTGCCGCCCTGAGCTATTTCCACCTGGCGCGCTTTGACATCGACCTTGTGGTAATGCGTTGCATGCAGGGTCGCGGCCGTTGGGCTGGGCACCCAGGCGCAATTTGCGCCTGACATCGGATGGCCAATTTTTTGCTCAAGCATATCGGCCATCAAATCGGGCATCGCCCACATACCTTTACCGATCTGAGCTTTGCCTTGTAAACCGCAAGCCAGCCCGACATCGACATTCTGATCTTCATAAGCCCCGATCCAAGGTTCATTTTTGATATCGCCCTTACGCAAAAATGCACCTGCTTCCATTGACGTGTGAATTTCATCGCCTGTGCGATCTAAAAAGCCGGTGTTGATGAAAGCAACACGGTGTTTTGCAGCTCGAATACATTCTTTCAAATTGACCGTGGTACGGCGTTCTTCGTCCATAATTCCGATTTTAACAGTATTTTGCGGCAATCCCAAAGCAGCTTCCACATGGCTGAAAATCTCATCTGTAAAAGCGACTTCTTCAGGCCCGTGCATTTTTGGCTTCACGATATAAACCGAACCATGAACCGAATTTCCGGTAACCCGTTCCAAATCATGGATCGCAATCATTATCGTACACATAGCATCCAACAGCCCTTCGCCTATTTCCAGACCATCCCGGTCAAGAATAGCAGGGTTGGTCATCAGATGCCCGACATTGCGGATCCACATCAAAGCACGACCCTTTAAGCTAAAAGGCACCCCAGTTGGTGAAATATATTTACGATCAGGTAACAGGCGGCGGCGTAATATTTTACCATCTTTTTCCAGTTTAGTAGTCAAATCACGTTTCATCAGGCCCAACCAGTTGGAATAGGCCAGAACCTTATCTTGCGCATCCACGGCTGCTACTGAATCTTCGCAATCCATGATAGTCGACATCGCAGACTCTAATATTACATCAGAAAGACCTGCCTTATCTTGCTTGCTGATCGCACTTGTTGATATGAAATAAAGCTCAACATGCAACCCGTTATTGCGCAGTAATAAACCCTCTGGCTTGGCGGGGTCATTGCGGTACCCCGTAAACGCATCAGGGTATTTTAACTGCTTACCGTCGATCAACAACTTACCGTCTTCAACCCAGTAGCGTGTTGCGTCTGCATGTGACAGGCCTTCGATTGGAAAAGTTTCATCCAGAAACGCTTTACCCCACGCAATCACTTCTGCTCCGCGTTGCGCATCATACCCGCCTGCTTGCGGCAGGCTGCCCATTGCATTTGTGCCATATAGCGCATCATAAAGTGAGCCAAACCGCGCATTAGCAGCATTCAGTGCAAAGCGCGCATTCATAATCGGCACCACAAGCTGTGGCCCTGGAATATCTGCAATCTCTGGGTCAACATTAGTGGTTTCAATGGTAAATTCAGGCCCCTCTGGCACCAGGTACCCTATATCCTTTAGAAACGATTTATAATCAGCAAAAACAAAATCCTGACTTTTTCGTTCCACATGCCACGCATCAATTTGGCTTTGCATGTCAGCGCGTTTTTGCAAAAGTTCACGGTTTTTCGGGCCTTTATCATGCACCAGATCAGACAAGCCTTTCCAGAACTGCCCTTGGCTGATGTCTGTACCTGGCAGAGCTTGGCCTTCGATAAAATCAACAAGCTTTGCATCCACTTGCAGGCCATATTTCTCAACGCGTTTCATCATCTTCTCCGAACAATGTAGCAATTTTTTAGATTGCGGCAGTGTTATCACGGCTTTCACACGCTGTATACATTGGTATGCAAATTATTTACCTTGAATATACCTTGAAATCCGTCACATCTAAGCCAAAGAGAAACGGAAGCCAACATGCACCCAATGATCCCCCCCACCATTCGCCTTGCCGATTATCAGCAACCTGCCTTTTGGGTCAATCATGTTGACCTGACTTTCAAACTTGACCCCAAGGCGACGCGAGTATGTTCAAAAATCACCTTTCGCAGTAATCCTGACCGCAAAGATGGCCCTCATGATCTGCATTTAGATGGTCGTAATCTGAAACTGATCAGTGCCGCAATCAATGGCAAGCTCTTGAGTAAAGATGAGATATTACAAGATGCTGAAGGTTTAAACATCCCTGCTGATCTGGTGCCTCAAGACGGTTTCACATGGGAAGCAGAGGTTGAAATCAACCCTGCTGAAAACACCGCACTTGAAGGGCTTTATATGTCAAACGGCATGTATTGCACCCAATGTGAAGCGCAGGGCTTTCGTAAAATTACTTACTACCCCGACCGCCCCGATGTTATGGCGACCTTTAACGTCGCGCTCAAAGGCACCCCCCCGACTTTATTGTCAAACGGCAACAAACTGGAACACGGGATCTGGCATGATCCATGGCCAAAGCCAGCTTATCTGTTCGCATTAGTGGCAGGTGATCTGGTGTCTTATGACGATACATTCACCACGCAATCAGGTCGCCATGTTAATTTGCAAATCTTCGTACGAGATGGCGATCAGAACAAGTGCGCATATGCAATGGATGCCCTGAAACGCTCGATGAAATGGGATGAACAGGTGTATGGTCGCGAATACGATCTAGATCTTTTCATGATCGTTGCAGTTGACGATTTCAACATGGGGGCGATGGAAAACAAGGGTCTGAATGTCTTTAATTCCAAATATGTTCTGGCCAGCCCTGAAACCGCCACAGACCGCGATTATGAATTGATTGAGGGCATTATTGCGCATGAATATTTCCACAATTGGACTGGCAACCGCATCACCTGCCGCGATTGGTTCCAGCTTTGCTTGAAAGAAGGCCTGACCGTATTCCGTGACCAGCAATTTTCAGGCGATATGCGCGCACATTCCGTAACCCGTATCAACGATGTTTTGCAACTGCGCGCACGCCAGTTTCGTGAAGATGCAGGGCCTTTAGCCCATCCTGTCCGCCCAGAAGAATACATTGAAATCAATAACTTTTATACCGCGACTGTTTATGAAAAAGGTGCTGAAGTTATCGGCATGTTAAAGCTGCTGGTTGGTGATGTTCAATACCGTAAAGCACTAGACTTATATTTTGATCGCCACGATGGGCAAGCTTGTACCATTGAAGATTGGATCACTGTCTTTGAAGACACATGCAAACGCGATTTAAGCCAATTCAAACTGTGGTATTCTCAAGCCGGCACCCCGCGCGTTAGCGTTTCTGAAGCGTATAACAACGGCGATTATACATTGACCTTTGAACAGCAAAACGCGCCGACACCGGATCAAGATAACAAAAAATCCCAAGTCATCCCTGTGCGCGTGGGCTTTTTGGCAAAAAATGGCTCTGAACCTGTTGCAGAACAGATGTTCGAGTTAACAGAGGCAAAACAAAGCTTCACGATCTCAGGTTTCAATGAAAAACCCACCCCTTCCATTTTACGTGGATTTTCCGCTCCGGTGATATTGCAATACGAACAAAGTAATGAAGATCACGCTTTCTTGCTGGCCCATGACAACGACCCTTTCAATAAATGGGAAGCCGGGCGCGCATTGGCCACAGATCTTTTGACCCGAATGGTGTTGGATAATGCCACGCCTGATCCTGTATTTTTATCTGCCATGCATAAAATCGCATTGGACGATACGCTTGCCCCAGCATACCGGGCCTTAGTACTGGCTTTACCATCTGAAGATGCGCTGGCGCAAAACCTACTGGACAAAGGACATACCCCTGACCCAGACAGAATTTACACAGCACGCCAAGCCTTGTCTTTAGCCATTGCCCAGAACTTCGGCAGAGACTTAGGCGCACTTTACCAAAGCATGGCTGTTAACGGCCCTTATGTTCCAAACGCATCTGATGCCGGCCAACGCAGTTTACGCGGCATGGCTTTGGGCTTATTGACCAAACTGGAAACCGATGCCGTCACAGCAAAAGCCCAATTTAAAACCGCCGACAACATGACAGAACAACTGTCAGCACTGGCTATCTTAATCCATGCAGGACAGGGTGATACCGCAATCAAAGCGTTCTACAATCAGTGGAAAAATGACCGGTTGGTCATCGATAAATGGTTTGCCATCCAAGCCAGCAGTGCAGCCCCTGATACCGCTCTGACGATCGCTGCCAAATTGGCAAACCATCCAGATTTCGATTGGAAAAACCCTAATCGCTTTCGCAGCCTGATCGGCCCTTTTGCGATGAACCCTGCCGCATTTCATGCAAGTGACGGTAAAGGCTATGTCTTTATTGCCGATTGGTTAATCAAACTTGATCCGATCAATCCACAAACCACCGCACGCATGTGCGGCTTGTTTGAGACTTGGCGCCGGTATGACCCAGCCCGTCAAGCTTTGCAAAAAGCCCAGCTGGAACGGATCGCAAATACACCAAACCTTTCAAAAGATAGCACGGAAATCATCGGCAAGATATTGGGGTAAAATACTGCGGCAAAAAAAGTGAAGTGGAATCATACAGTTCTGTGCTAGTCTATAATTGTCTGGATAGAGGAGGTTACGAAATGACACTCTACAAGGTCTTTTATGATGTATTGGCAGATCTCGCTGATCTGTTCGATGCCGAAAATCATATTGGTGGGCATGAAGCTGCACAGGCATTGCGCGTCATTACCGGAAAAGTGCATACACCTTTGTTACCTGCACATCAGGTATTATCTAGAACCATCGAAACAGCTCTATCCTTGGGCCCGTTGCCAATTGCAGCGAAAATAGCCAAAGCTATGCCACTGATCGACTGGCATAAGCCCGGGCTGGAAAGCGGTAAGATCAGGCCGGATATTGCAAATCATATGGCAGTAACCGAGTTGATCGGCCCTGACGGTATGATCTTTTGTAAAACTGTGCGTGTCGGCCTGTTTGTCCAATCTGCAAATCATGATTATGTCGCCCGCAAACACGCTGCGGAAGAAAGTTTTATTATGATCGGCGGCTCGGCCTATTGGCATGCAGATGAAACCACGCCCAGACGGTGTAAACCTGGTGACATAATTTATCATTCGCCCAATACACCGCATTCCAGTGTTACAAAAGACGAACCCTTTATCGCCGCTTGGCGCTGGACTGGCGAGATCGGCTACGATCTCTATACGCTTACGGGTTAAAACCGCTTGCCCCGCGCCCTTTGTCAGCCTAAAACCCATCCGATAAAACTGACAGAGATAGACACATGGCCATACTTGCTTATTCAGAACCCAAACCTAAAACCATCGCTGGCGCCAAAGGCGACTGGGAACTTGTAATCGGCTTGGAAGTGCATGCACAGGTAGCCTCTCAGGCAAAACTGTTTTCAGGTGCTTCTACAAAGTTCGGGGCCGAGCCTAACTCAAATGTTTCCTTTGTTGACGCCGCCATGCCCGGCATGTTGCCAGTCATCAATCAATTTTGCGTTGAACAGGCAGTGCGTACTGGCTTGGGGCTAAAGGCAGATATCAATCTTTATTCCGCCTTTGATCGGAAGAATTATTTCTACCCAGATTTGCCACAAGGCTACCAAATCAGTCAACTTTACCACCCTATTGTCGGCGAAGGCGAGGTTTTGGTTGATATGGAACCGGGCATTGCACGCAAAGTGCGTGTAGAGCGCATTCATCTAGAACAGGACGCAGGCAAATCCGTGCATGACATGGATCCCAACATGTCATTTGTTGACCTTAACCGCACCGGCGTGGCCTTGATGGAAATCGTCAGCCGCCCAGACATTCGCGGCCCCGAAGAGGCTGCCGCTTATGTCGCTAAAATTCGCCAAATCCTGCGATACTTAGGTACTTGCGATGGCAACATGCAAAACGGTAATTTGCGGGCCGATGTTAACGTATCCGTGTGTAAACCCGGCGATTATGAAAGATTTCGCGAAGCTGATGATTTTTCTTTGCTTGGCACCCGCTGTGAAATTAAAAACATGAACTCTATGCGTTTCATACAACAAGCGATTGATGTAGAGGCCCGCCGCCAGATTGCCATATTAGAAGATGGTGGCAAAGTGGATCAAGAAACCCGGCTTTATGATCCTGACAAAGGTGAAACCCGCACCATGCGCTCTAAAGAAGAAGCCCATGATTATCGCTATTTTCCTTGCCCTGACCTGCTGCCTTTGGAAATAGAACAGTCTTGGGTTGATGCCATAGGCAAAACCTTGCCGGAACTACCCGACAGTAAAAAAGCCCGTTTTGTAGCGGATTACGGGATGACCGAATATGACGCAGGCGTGTTAACCGCAGACATTACCGACGCTGCCTTTTTTGAAGAAGTCGCGGCAGGGCGTGACGGTAAACAAGCCGCCAACTGGGTGATTAACGAACTTTTTGGTCGTTTGAACAAAGAAGATCTTAACATCACAAAAAGCCCCATATCCGCCCAACAGTTAGGCGGCATTATTGACCTGATCGCCAAAGGCGACATCAGTGGGAAAATTGCTAAAGATTTGTTTGAAATCATCTGGAACGAAGGCGGCGACCCGAGCGCAATTGTTGAAAGTCGCGGTATGAAGCAAGTCACTGACATGGGCGCGATTGAAACTGCGGTTGATAAAATCATCTCGGCGAACCCTGATCAGGTTGAAAAAGCCAAACTGAACCCGAAATTGGCGGGATGGTTTGTAGGGCAGGTTATGAAGGCCACGGGTGGTAAAGCCAATCCAAAAGCGGTAAACCAGATTATTGCCCAGAAGCTGGGCCTGTAAATTATGAGACTGATTTAATGAATTATTTTGAATATAAGGTTGTTCCTGCTCCACGACGCGGTATTCGCACCAAAGGTGCAAAAGGAGCCGCTGGCAGGTTTGCTAACGCCTTAGAAACGGTCATCAACGAACTTGCCGCAACAGGCTGGGAATACATCCGTGCAGAATCCCTACCCGCAGATGAGCGCCATGGCATCACAATGCGCAAATCCGAAGCTTATCAAAATGTTCTAATTTTCCGTAAACTTACCGATGATGCAGATGATGAACCATCGGTAATGGTCACGTTTGAAGACGATGAGGCATCTGAAGATGATGACGATTTGTTTGGCAATATCAACGATGACCTTGCTGAAGACGAAGAATTTGAGGATATGGACTTAGACGATGAAGACACCAAAAATAGAAGCTAACCATCTGTGCCTTGTACAGACAAGGCCAGCGCGTGCAGCCCATCTTCAAACTCTTGTGCCATCTCTTTGTTAATCAGCCTTTGCTGTGCTACACGATTTAATCCGTTGAATGCATTTGCTTTAATCGTCACATTGAAATGCGTATTTCCGCCTTCACGGTAACCCCCATGACCACGATGTGCCTCGCTATCATCAATGACCTCCAAAGCTTCAGGATCAAAGGTCTTTTGTAGTTTTGTTAAAATCCGCTCACGCATGTTCATTTTTTTCAACCTTTACACAAATCACCCCTTGGCGAAATCCAAGAATACGTTAAACTCCCTGATCGAAGTCGCAAGGTAAATAGGTAATCGTATGGCAGATCGTCCTTTATTTGAATTTGATATATCGGTTTCGGCCGACAAAAAACGCCGTAAAAAAGGTCGGCGTGGCATGTCAGGTGCGTCTGAAACCTCTACGCAAATGTGCCAACATCCCGAATGTGATGAAGCGGGCAAATACCGTGCGCCGTTGAATCCTGATAATCTGGAAGAGTTCCGCTGGTTTTGTCTTGCACACATCCGCGAGTTTAATCAAAAGTGGAACTTCTTTGAGAACCACACTCAGGAAGAATTGGAAGAACAATTCGCAGCTGACCGGGTCTGGGAACGAGAAACCAAACCCTTTGGCAAAGATAATGGCAAACCGCAGACTGCAGAAGAAAAAGCCTGGGCGCGCTTGGGCATTAAAGACGCCCACGAAGTTCTGGGTGACAATGCGACACGTAATCACGGACGCGGATCAGATGTCGGCAGTGCCAAACGTCTGCCGCCTGCAGAACGCAAAGCCATCGTTATTCTGGATGCCAAGGATCATTGGACCAAGAAAGAGCTGCGCAAACAGTATAAATCACTGGTCAAAGTGCTGCACCCCGATATGAATGGCGGTGATCGGTCTGATGAAGATCGTTTGCAAGAAGTGGTTTGGGCATGGGATCAAATCAGGATCAGTAAATCGTTTAAAGATTAAACCTAGTGTGTATATTTTCCGACACAGGGCTCTAACTTAATCGACAAAGAGGGCCGAAGAACACATGCATGCCATCGTCAAAGCACCTATATGACATCAAACAGGTTTCATACCCAGATGTATTCCAAATAAAAAGCGCGTGGTAGCATCACCTCGCGCTTTTTATTTCTTGCTGTTAATTTAACGATACGTAAACGGATGTGCTTAATCGACCTGATATATTTAGATCTCTAAACATTTATCTGCTTTTTGAAGCCAAGCCCTTAATTGCAACATAAAATACGGGCGTAAAAAAGAGCCCCAGAATTGTTACACCTAACATGCCAAAGAATACCGCGGTTCCAAGTGCCTGACGCATTTCTGCACCAGCACCCGTTGATATCATCAGTGGCACAACACCAAGAATAAAAGCAAAAGCTGTCATTAAGATCGGCCTTAAACGCAGACGGCTTGCTTCTAATGCAGCGTCCACCGCATTAAGCCCTCGGTCTTCTTGTGCTTGTTTTGCAAACTCGACAATTAAAATCGCATTCTTCGCAGCTAAACCAACCAAAACGATCAGGCCAACCTGGGTTAGAATATTATTGTCCATGCCCCGCGCCATAACCCCAGATAAAGCGGTTAGAATCGATAAGGGGACAATCAGAATAATTGCAAAAGGCAGTGACCAGCTTTCGTAAAGTGCCGCCAAGAACAAAAATGCAAACAGGATTGAAAATGCAAATATATAAACCGCGGTATTGCCCTGATTACGTTCTTGTAATGCTAATTCGGTCCATTCGTAATCAACTCCGGGCGGTAAGATAGCTTCAGCCATCTGTTCCATTGCCTTTAATGCCTGACCGGTTGAAACCCCCGGTGCCGCAGAACCCTGAATAGGCACAGATATCCGTTGGTTATAGCGTTGAACCAATGCCGGGCCGGCTGTGTCCTTAATTGCAACCAATGTGCCAAGAGGAACCAAGGCACCGGTCACAGACCGCACTTTCAGCGCGGCAATATCAGATTTCTCAAGCCGGAAATTTTGATCAGCTTGAGCTTGCACCTGAAACTGGCGGCCAAATGCATTAAAGTCATTTACGAATGAGGAACCAAGGTTGATCGCAAGAGTTTCAAAAATCGCCCCTATTGGAACATTAAGGATTTGTGCGCGAACCCGGTCAATTTCCAAATAAATCTGCGGGTTACTGGCGGAAAAAGTTGTGAAAACGCCAATGACATCATCACTTTGTGCCGACGCCCCCATGATGGCATAGGCCGAACCCAAAACACGTGACATATCAGAGTTTTCATTTTCTTTGAGTTGCAATTTAAAGCCACCACCATTCCCCACTCCTCGCACTGATGGCGGAGCAATCGCGATAATAAAAGCTTCACGCAAGCTTTGCATACGTCCAAAAAGATTCCCAACAATGACATTCGCGCTTAACCCCTGCTCAAGCCGGCTTTCAAAACTGTCGAAAGGTGTAAAAATCACACCTTGATTGGATGCATTGGTGAATGTAGCCCCCGAAAATCCGGCAAAAGTAACAGCATTAGTTACACCTGGAGTTTCCAGAGCAATTTGTGAAGCCTTACGCATCACCGCATCTGTGCGTTCAAGCGATGCACCATCTGGTAATTGAACAACAACAATTGCATAGCCCTGATCTGTCTGTGGAATAAATCCAGTTGGGACTTTTTGACTGACCCAGACTGTCGTTGCAATGAGGATTAAAAAAACTGCCAAAGTAGCACTGATGCTTATCCGTGATCGCACAAGATAAGTAATGATCTTAACGTAAAACTCTGTCACGTAATCAAAACCCCTATTAAAGCCATTTGCAAGCACGGATCCAACAACAGCTACTGGATTAGAGGCAGGTTTCGTACTTTTGGGTTTCAATAAAATGGCTGATAAAGCAGGTGATAAGCTTAAAGAGTTAATTGTTGACAGGATTGTTGCCACTGAAATCGTTACCGCGAACTGCGTGTAAAACTGCCCGGTAATACCTGGCACAAAGGCAGATGGAATAAAGACTGCAATCAACACCAAGGATGTGCCAATTATCGCATTTGAAACCTCTTTCATAGTATATGCCGAAGCGTCTCGTGGGCTTTTGCCCTCTTTGATATTTCGCTCAACGTTTTCGACCACAACAATGGCATCATCAACCACGATCCCAATTGCCAGTATCAATCCAAATAGGGTCAACAGATTTAAAGAGTAGCCCAAGACCAGCATGACCGCAAACGTGCCCACGAGTGAAACCGGTATTGCCAGCAAAGGAATAATTGCCATGCGCCAGCTTTGCAGGAATATAAGCACGACGATAACAACAAGGATCACAGCTTCAAGAATTGTCTTGTAAACCGCATTGATCGAAGATTCGATAAACTCAGTAGGATTATAAACAATTTGATATTCCAGACCGGGTGGAAAATCTTTTCTTAGCTCTTCCATTTTAGCAATTATTTCATCTGCTGAAGCCAAAGCGTTTGATCCCGGACGCTGAAAGATGCCTAATGCCACAGCTGGCTTATTGTTTAGATAGGAATTGGTCACATAAGATCGCGCACCAATTTCCACCCGTGCAACATCTCGCACCCGAACGATGCGGCCATCTTCTGTTGCACGTACAATAACATTTCCAAATTCTTTCGGAGTTTCCAATCGGCCCGCAGTTGTAACTGAAACTTGAAATGCGCTACCGCTGTTATTGGGTGGCGCACCAAGCGAGCCGCCAGAAACTTGAACATTTTGCTCGCGCAAAGCCGATACCACATCACTTGCGACCAACCCAAGGGATGCAAGCTTATCAGGGTCCAACCAAACACGTGCTGCAAACTCGCGTTCCCCAAAAATAATTAAATTGCCGACGCCGTCTAACCGGATCAATAAATCGCGCACCCGTGACCGGGCGTAGTTTGAAACATATAGTTGGTCATATGTTTCGTCTGGTGACAACATATGGATCACCATCATTAAATCAGGGGATGATTTTGTTGTTGTTACACCTAAACTGCGAACTTCTTGTGGTAAGCGCGGCAATGCGGTGGTCACCCGGTTTTGAACAAGTATTTGGGCCGCATCCAGATCGGTGCCAATCTCAAACGTAATTGTCAGGCTCATAGAACCATCAGATGTGGAATAAGACGACAAATAAAGCATGCCCTCAACACCGTTAACCTCTTGTTCCAAAGGCGTTGCAACGGTTGCAGCTACGGTATTGGCATCGGCGCCTGGATAATTAGCTTGTACAACAATCGATGGAGGCGCAATTGCCGGATATTGCTCCACAGGCAATTGCGTATAAGCGACCGCACCCAAAATTGTCATTATAACGGAAAGAACAATCGCAAAAATAGGACGATCTACAAAGAATGCCCCCATTTACTCAGCCGCCATTAAGGGAAGTTCAATTAACTCAGGCGTTACAACAGCGCCAGGTCGTGCGCGAACAAGCCCTTCAATCACAATTGTCTCAGTGCCATCCAACCCAGATCGAATGATACGATAGCCATCAATTTTTGGCCCTGGGCGTACGATCCTTGGTGTTACATTACCTTTTTCATCAACCAACATAACAAGCCGTCGGTTTTGATCCGTCACTAAAGCTGCATCAGGCACTAAAATTCCTTGGTAGGGCAATGATCCCGGCACGTTCACAGTTCCGAAAAGACCAGGTGTCAGAATACCGTTTGGATTGTCCAATATTGCGCGAACTCGCATTGTTCCAGTTTGCTCATCAATCCTGTTTTCCGAAAAATCCAGCAAACCCTTTTGTGCTGGGATGGTTTCGTCCGATAGTTGAATGCTAACCTCTAACCCGCCACCGCCTTCTTGCAGCACGGCTCCGCGCGAACGCGCATCGCGTGCATATGCCAAGAAATACCGTTCATCGATATCGAAATAAAAATAGATCGGATCCCCGGAAACAATTGTAGTTAAAATTGTATTATTCACGGATATTAAGTTCCCGGGATCAACCAAATTACGCCCTATACGGCCTGAAATTGGTGCTCGAATTTCCGTAAAATCGAAATCTATTTGCGCAAGTTCTTCCGCAGAACGTGCTTGTTCTAACGCGCCTCGTGCAGATAAAAACGCTTCTTGGCGTTGATCAACGGTGCTTTGGGGAATATTACCGCTTTTCACCAACATCTCAGCTCTTTTTAATTGATCCTTGGCAAATTGATGCGCAGCTTCAGCGATATTAATTTGTGACGTGGCCTGCCGAAGCGCCGTGACAAAGGTTCTTTGATCAACTGTGAATAAAAGATCCCCCTTTTCGACCAAAGCACCATCTTTAAAATGAACTGAACTTAGATATCCTGAAACCCGTGATCTAAGCGCCACTTCAGACTCTGCGTCAAAACGCCCAACGAATTCATCATTCTCGACGATTTCTTTGACAACAGGCTTTGCAACGCTCACCAATGGTGGTGCTTGCTGAGCACTTGCCGGAACGGTAAAATTGACAATCAAAGCTACAAAGCTCAGAAAAAATAATCTTTTCATGACGAATCCCCGAAAAATTTCTTTCCTATGAACACTGATTTGTGCCCATCTAAATAAATTAGGCTGCACAACAATTAAGGCAATAGCAATTTCCACGCAAGATGAGTTACCTTGAGGTAAAGCGGGGTGCGCCCAGCTATCACGACGTAAAGGTGACTTTCGCATTGTCATGCTAATGTTACTAAGACGCATGTAAATCGCCCATGTCACCGAACGCCGTGCTAACAAAGCCTAAACCTGTCGCGACACATAATAGCCCTGACGTCAAAAGTAGTTCACGG
>JQIA01000500.1_pt1 | contig 19917 bp, 21 predicted proteins | sample 811431 | NCBI WGS metagenome assembly JQIA01 (sample SAMN02998118, study PRJNA258478) | marine sediment metagenome | biome: marine; feature: seafloor; material: sediment; isolation source: oil-polluted sediment collected from 3 locations (0.5 km, 0.7 km and 0.9 km)... | place: USA: Gulf of Mexico ...
TCTTTAAAACCTTAAGCGCTGCGGGCATGTACGCTTTTAGAAAGCGTCGCGCGTAAACAAGGAGGTCTTCCGCCACCAAATAATAGCCGCTAAAACGAACAGTAATAGCGGCAAGCAGCTAATGAGTAATGCTTCCCAGCCAAAGGTATAAAGCACCCACCCTGACGACAGGGAAGCAACGGCCTGAATGCCAAAAACAAAAAACTCATTAAACCCCTGAACCTTATATTTTTCTTCTTCACGATAACTTTGCGGCAGGAGTGATGTTCCCCCTACAAACAGAAAGTTCCACCCAATACCCAGCAACACCAAGGCAAACCAGTAATTCATTAAAGACTGGTCATAAAAAGCAATCACCACACACAAAACAAAAGCAACAAGGCCACTCAACATAATTTTATCGGCACCATACCGACTAATTAACCAGCCACTAAAAAATGAAGGTATAAACATCGCCATAATATGACTTTGAATAACCCACTTGGTATCGGCTAATGAGTGCCCTACATCCACATGCATGCTCATGGGCGTAGCTGTCATTACAAAACTCATCGTTGCATAACCTACGGCGGCAGAAAGAACGGCAACCAAAAACACAGGTTGAATAGCAATAGTACTCAGCGCCCGCCCCGTACCGGTATGCTGAGTCACCGCCATCACTGTAGGCTTATAGAGCAGCAACAATAAAGTACTCAGCAGATACAAACCCGCCAAAATAACAAAGCCTCCAACATAAGGGGTGGCTAGTAAATCTTTACTTTCAAGCGTAATTTCTGGGCCTACATAGGCCGCAACCAACCCGCCTAGCAACACTCTTGCTGCCGCACTGGCCATATCATCAGGTGCTACACTTTCCATCGCGGCAAAACGGAACTGCTGCACAAAGGCCAGACCAGCACCTAAAATAAATATACCGCCACAAAAACCCCAGAAGCTGGCTTGCGCAACGGAAAAAGCAGATAACAAAGCACCTCCAATACTCATTAAACCACCTAGAATAAACGCCGGTTTCCGCCCCACCCGTTGCATTAATAATGTTACAGGTATAACCGCTGTTGCCGTACCCACAACCATAATAGCCACAGGCAGCGTTGCTAAAGACGCACTAGGCGCTATGGCAGCACCAATCAAACCACCACAAAAAACAACCATAGGGGCTGCCGTCATCGCAATAGCACCCACGACCATTAACAACCAAACATTAAAAGGAAGAAATTTCACACTAGGCTCCAAAAAATACGTTCAGATAGCTATTCCGCACTCAGGTCTAAGCTCATGCCTAAAAACCCATACCTAAAAACTCATACTGCAAAAGCACATAAAACCAAATAAATAATAACTTCAGACAGCTGCTGAGCACCACCTAAGCAATCTCCGGTATAACCACCAATTCTAGACATTAAATAACGACCAAAACCAAGATACACAACAAACAGCACGACTATTAATGCCAGTATAGTGACGACATCCAACAACACTAACAAGCCAACAATACTAAGGCCCGAAAATATAAGTGCATTTTCTGTCATCTGGTTTGCCAAGGGCTTCACTTTGCTTTTAGTTACCTCTTGTACGTATTCAAGCTTATGAATATAAGCAATAGAAAAAAAGCGACTTAAAGGGTGAGCTACCAATAAAGCAATCACTACAGCTGACGACGGTTCCGCTTGGGCCAGAGTCAACAATGCCAAAAATTTTGTAGCTAGCATCAACAATAACCCCGTAGCCCCATAGGTCCCCAATCGAGAATCTTTCATAATGTTCAGAATTTGTTTTTTCTCCCACCCACCACCAAACCCGTCGCATATGTCTGCAAAGCCATCTTCATGAAATGCACCGGTTACAAAAATGGTTAGCGCCATAGAAAGAATAATGGCCAGTAAAGGGCCTAATACAGGCAATAGCAACGCATAAGATGAAGCAGCTATTAGTCCAATAACCACACCAACAAGAGGGAAATATCGAGCTGAGTCATTAAGGTAACTTTCTTTAAACGATACAAATTTAGGTGCAGGAATGCGTGTTAAAAAAGTCAGCGCTGTAAAAAACAAATCTAATTCTTGTTGCCAGTTAATTTTTTTCATAAAATTTTTATAATTGCAGAGAAGGTAGTGGGAACACATTCTGATGAGTGTCTTTTAATATCAGTTGTTCGTCAACCGAGTTAGTGTAAAATCCTAATCATCGGTATAATCTTATTCAAGGTAATACAGCCAAAATCCGAACACCTTTCGGACTAATTTACGGAGACAATATGAACCAGGATCAACTTAAAGAAGCCGTTGCTAAGGCAGCCCTTGATTATATCCATCCTAAGCTATCTGAAGACAGCGTTATTGGTGTGGGCACTGGTTCAACAGCAAACTATTTTATAGATGCATTAGCGACGATAAAGACATCGTTTGATGGTGCCGTAGCTAGCTCAGAAGCTACCGCTGAACGACTTCGCGCACATGGCATTCCTGTTTATGAACTCAATACCGTTTCTGACTTAGAGTTTTATATTGATGGGGCTGATGAAACTAACGAACAACTAGAATTAATTAAAGGCGGCGGCGGCGCATTAACCCGGGAAAAGATTGTAGCCGCTGTTGCACGAGAGTTTGTCTGTATTGTTGACGATAGCAAAAAGGTAGACGTATTGGGTGAGTTCCCTCTTCCTATAGAAGTCATGCCTATGGCGCGCAGCTATGTTGCAAGAGAGCTGGTTAAGCTAGGAGGAGACCCAGTTTACCGTGAAGGCTTTGTAACTGATAACGGTAATATTATCCTAGATGTTCACAATATGGATATCTCAGCACCTATATCTATAGAAGAACGCATTAACCAGATTACTGGTGTAGTGGCTAACGGCCTCTTTGCCTGTCGCCCCGCTAATGTCTTAATGATGGGGACCAGTGAAGGCGTAAAAACATTAAGAGCTAAAGGGTAGCAACAACCATTATGGTCAGCAATACTAATAGTCCCACACCCAAACGAAGAGTTCTACTCTACGTAACCTTGCTATTAGTTATTGCTGTCTCTTTATTTTTTCTGTATTTCCCCTCCATTATTGAAAATAAACTAAACAAAAAAATTGATAGCGAGAAACCTCAATTATCATCACAAGCTAAATCATTTCATCAAACATTACTTATTGCAGACCTTCACGCTGACTCTCTATTATGGAATAGAGATTTAACGCAGCACCACAATCAGGGACACGTTGATTTTCCGAGACTTATCGAAGGAAATACAGCCCTACAAACATTCTCGATCGTCAGCAAAACACCTAAAAACATAAATCTCCAACATAATACGCCCGATAGCGATAACATCACTTTACTTGCAATAGCCCAACTGTGGCCGCTCAAAACCTGGAACAGCCTTTTACAACGTGCACTTTACCAATCACAGAAGCTCTATAAATTTCAGCAAGCGTCTGATGATCAATTCTTTGTCATCACCAACAAGAACGAACTTTCAACTTATTTACAGTTACGAGAAACTAATAAAAACATCTCGGCTGGCTGGTTATCCATAGAAGGTGCTCAAGTCCTGGAAGGAAATTTAGATAACTTATCGCTACTATATGATGCAGGGTTCAGAATGATTGCTCCCACTCATTTTTTTGATACGGCGATTTCAGGGTCGAAGCACGGTGTCGATAAATATGGATTAACAGCGCTAGGCAAACGCTGGGTAAAAGAGATGAATAAAAGAAGCATGACTATTGACCTCGCCCATGCATCAGACCAAACCATTGATGATGTATTATCACTTACGACCAAACCAGTAATCATGTCTCATACCGGCGTTAAAGGCACCTGCGATAACAACCGAAACTTAAGTGATCAGCAGATAAAAAATATAGCGGTCAATGGAGGCGTTATAGGCATTGGATTTTGGCCATCCGCCACGTGTGGTAATAACCTTAACGCCATCGTTAAATCCATTCGCTACATAGCCAACCTAGTGGGTGTTGATCATGTTGCATATGGTTCAGATTTTGACGGTGCCGTAGCAACTCCCATAGATACGTCAGAACTTCCCTACCTCACACAAGCCTTAATAGAAAATGGTTTTAATGAATCTGAAATCCGTAAGATTGCAGGTGAAAATATTCTTAATTTTCTAATGGATAATTTTCCAGAATAAAAAACAACCTTTCGATGTAAACCAAAAGAGTAAAGAGAAAACAATGTCTAAAGTAACGGTACAATTTGAATTCGAAAAAGAAACTAAAAACAGTGTACGTTATAAAGAAGTACCCGAAGAAGGCAAAGCACCGATCGTAGGCTCACTTTATGTGCAGAAGTGGTTTGCAGGAAGTAGTAAAACACTTGAAATATCGATTGATAAAAAAGACTAGATGGAATCTAGTTAATCTATCATCCTAAAACTGTTTACTATCGTTCGACCTGAATGCCTCGAAAGCGGCCAACGCCCATGGCCGCATCAATGTCATTAACTTAAATAGTTATTATTCTTATTCATAACTTAGGTGTACTATCTTCAGCAATTTAATCACTAACGTAAGAGCTAAGGTAATGACATTGAGGGACTCTAAGCGGAAGAGTAAAAACTAGCTCAGAGGAGACAGTTGAAATTTTAAGGATTAAACCCCTGTTCCTCGCCAAAATACTTCACGAGCTTACTCTCAAAGAAACCTGAATCCCTTACCTGCTTTAACGCTGCACACCATCTGTCAGTATCCACTTGATCGGAAAGTTTACTAGTTGCAATCCATAACGGTAATGTTTGCAATGTCTGACCAAATTGGAGATTTTCCGAATAACGTCCCTTTTTCCATCCAGAGATTGCTTCTGGTTTAGCAGTAAAGATCGTTGTTAGGTGGTTGTTTGCTAGTTTAGAATAAAGATGTTTACCAGTCACCGTAACATAAGGTATATCATTTTGTTGTAAAAACGCCTCCTGTGGAGTTCCTATTATGACGCCTATTCCCCTTATCTTTTTGGCTTGCTTAATTGTATTAACTAGTTCGTTGCCCTTCTTATTAATAAACATCACAGGCACATCAAAAATCTTACACATCCACTGGTACTTTTTCTCTCTCGACTGAATTCTAGACAAGGGAAAAATAACAGCATTGGGTGTATGAGCCGCCATCTCTTGTGCTCTTTTCCACGGAAGAAACTTGATCTCAGGTGTTACATCGATTGTTTTTGCCATTTCCATTACAACCTCCATAAGAAATCCTGGAGATTGGTTATCACTGGAAGTATAAACTGGTTCATCTTCCAAATAAAAAATAGTATTTTCAGTTGCTAAAGCCTTTGTACCAAATCCAATTAAATAACATAACATACCAAACATTAAAGCACTTAAATTGCGATTAAAATCAGCAGAATAAAAGGGAGGTTTAATAATCAATTGATCGCCCCTATAGATAGATGAAATAACAGTTATTGATTATTTATCAAACTAAAAGCACCAATATACCCTAAGTAAGATATAAGTTTAGTCGGTTTTACACATTATGGGGAACCTTCGAGCCAAAAACATTACTCGATTTGAGGGTAAAATCGGCTAACAAAAAATCAAAAATCTTGGAGTCTGACCCCGAGCCTTTTGATTACTCGTGCGGATGTTCATTGAATTGTTTAGCGTTGTCACCGATTTTGAACCAACTCGGTTTGTCAGAAACAAACTCATGAAATGCATTTTCGATTTCAATTTCACTATCTATGCAGTTTGCATTTATTGGAAAAGACTCCATTTCCGAAAGAACCTCTCCAAGAGCAGTGCCACAGACTGAGCAAAAACACCGATCATATTTATAGGGTGGCTCTGCTTTGTAGGTAACTATTTTTTCGCGACCAGTAGTAATCTGAAACTTGTCAGATTTTACAAATGCCAAAGAGCTTGCTCCAACTTTTCGGCAACGACTGCAATGACACATACCCATCATGCTCGGCTTTTCTGTCAATTCAAATCGAACAGTTCCACAACAACAGCTTCCTTTAATCATGTCACACCTCTAGGTAATAGATATTTAATGTGTAAAAGAATAACATGAAAACTGTATATATGAACAGCATTCATAGCATCTACAACCTTAAAACAGATTTTATGAAACATGCTTAGTATCATAGTCCTTCCGGTTCACCACCATGAGTGCAATATCTAGCTGTTTTTGTTCCGTTTAAAACGCTTGTGAAGCGCTTTCACTCTATTTCTGGGCGATAAGGCTCTTCTATTAAGCAATGTGAAAGTAATAATTTAAGATAAAATAAAGGAAGAAACCATTCTAGATACTCAGGTATCTTTAAAGCCTTGTCCCTCTCTAAAGTACCATCGTTTTGCAGTAGAAGTGGCATTAGTTATTACGCCGCCAGTCATATCTATAGTTATTAATACTGCAATGATAATTTGCCCTAAAGACCAACCCCAATTCTGCAGTATAGTTTAAACTTACAGAACGTAGGTTGTACTTAAATTCGCGAAGAGCGTAGCGAATCTGCAATATTTTCCCAATATTCAATACGTACACCAAGAGATACCAATTCGGATAAAGTTTTGTCAACGACTCCATTTTTATACTTTTCTAACCTTGTTGCTGACAAATCTTGGCAAACCACAACGTTAGCACCGCTTTTGGTAATATATTCTTTTAGGTCTACAGCCGTTTTTTTTACGCAATGATCTAGCAAAAAACCAAAAATAATATAAGTTTTTATACCTTCCAGTAAGTCTTGATCTATTGCTGCCATAAAGCTTTTTGAAGACAATGCGCTCTGCTGGTTTTTTACAGAAACAGAATGAAAATCTATTTCTTTCAGATCATCTATGATTTCGCAGTCTTCATTAGCGTATGGAACACATAAATTTGCTAGATTATGACTTTTGTTTCCATCAGTAAACTGGGCGGGTGAATACTCGGATTTAACTAAGTGACACCGCCCAGATTCAGCGATAGAACCTACAATATTTAATATGGCCTTCTGAATTTCTTTGAGTTCATATTCACCATATTGCAATGCCAGTGATCCATGAGAACTACAAAAGCCCTTTTGTGGATCAATAAGGATAAGAGAAATATCATTCATTATCAGTGAACCTACCTAGAGCCATAACGCTTGCAATAAAGGGCCGAGCTGCGTATATGATGTTCAATCTATCAACTCAATTCCTAGGCTATCAAGCAAACTTACAGCTTCATAACGGCAAAATTTAGCCCCCTTAATTTCATTAGAGTAAATGTCGATATTGTATTATCCGACTGCTTTACACGCAAAGTATCTTCAGGGTCTACAAGGAGTGCCCCACCATGGATAAACGCATACACCGTTGCAGCTTTTTTTAGGCTTTAATAATATTACGCTCAATAAATACTTCTTTAGCAACAAACATAGCGTTTAAACATGCAGGAAATCCCGCATAAAGAGCTATTTGTATAATAGTCTCAGTAATTTCTTTCGGTTCACAGCCAACATTTAAAGCGCCATTAATATGAACATTTAGTTGTGGTTGGCAACTCCCCAGCGCAGTTAATGCGGCTACAGTTGCTAACTCTCTACTCTTTAAATCAAGCCCTGGGCGTTGGTATATTTCCCCAAACCCAAATTCAATAATAATTTCCGCTAAATCAGGCGAAATAGTAGCCAAACTTTCAATAACTTTCTGGCCGGCTTCACCATCGATTTCTTGCAGCTTATTTAGCCCTGATTCAAAACGCTGGTTATTCATAAAGGTTCCTTGTATAAGTTATTTGTTTTTACAAAACAACCTTACAACTTAGAGTAAACTCTAAGTCAAGAAACAATTTCGTTTTCAACGACTATTCTATAATGCTCAATCTTTTCTTCTAATTTCTTAAGGTGAAGAGTTTCTATATCTATTTTATCTTTTAATAATTTAGCATGCTCTTCAAGTAGTTGCATTCGATGGCCACTAGTGATTTGACCTTGGCACCTGAAATCGGCATAGGCACTAATTGTTTCGAGAGGCATCCCAGTATCTTTAAGCCGCTTAATAAACTTAACCCATTCCATATCTTTTTTTGTGAAGTAACGATGACCGCTCGAATTTCGACATATATTTTTTAGTAAACCAATTTTTTCGTAATAGCGAATAGTGTACGCTGAAACATCTACAAGTTCTGAAAACTGCTTTATATTCATACTTTTCTCAGTAAATGCCTAACGAGGCTGTAGAAAAACTCCAGCCCTTCAGGGCGAGCATGACTGCACTTGTTAGGCTTTCGCATATTCCCAGCACCAATACTTAGCTAAATTTTCCATTGCCAAACCATAATCGTGATCATTATCTAGGTTTAGATTTTCTGGTAATGTATTTGTTATAAATTTATCCAGCTTATCTATCAAATCTTGCACACTAGACCAATAAGGAATTGGAAATAGATCGTTCTTTGTTACTTAGAAAAGACATAGCCTGATAAGTACAAGCATGTACTTGAAACCATTCATCTAAAATCTCAGGGGCTTCGGGTTTCCAGCTTTCATATTCCTTAACAGACTCTATCGTATGATCATTAAACATGAAATCAGTAACGTGGATCATAATCTACTCTGATAGCCTAACAACTAATTTTTCGACAAAGCGTCGCGTACCAATTTCTTATATTGCGATATCATGTCGCATAAGTTGTAATAAACAATAAACTAACTGAACCCTCTTTTCAGCCTATATTTGTTTAACACGACATCTACCATGCAAATTTTTTTAAATAGCCGCTAAACGCTATATCAGTACAGTAGTTTTACGGAAACATGAAAGAATAGAGGAGGTCATATTTTTCTTTTTTACTTCATAAATATTACCGTCGAGCTTAACAAACGTCAGCTATCGATGAATTTAAAGCTCCAAATTATTGAACCATACAGGCCTGTTTGTGGCAGAAATCAACTACACCTTATTACGTTAATAGCAAAGTAGTTAGCTGACAGAAATTGACTTAACACAACTCCCTTTTACTCAAAATAATTAAACTAGTTAAATACAGCCCCTCAAAGGGATTTTTTTACACTAAAGGTTAACACCCGTTAACATGCTAGAAACGAAAGACAAAATACTCTCCGCTGCATGCGATATTTATTTGGATCAAGGCTCCAAAGGCATGAGTATGCGCAAGGTAGCCAGCAAAGCGGGAATTAGCCCCACAGCCATTTACCGCCATTATGAAAGTAAAGATGCACTGCACCACCAAGTGCTTATAAACGGCTTCCGTACTTTTGGCTCTTACTTATACCCTGCCATTACCGGAACAACGCCATTAGACAGGCTGAATAAAGCGGCTAATGCATTTTTCAGATTTGCGACAGAACAATCCCGATATTATGAGCTACTATTTCTTACTATGGATTCAACCAATGAGATCACAGTTGACAACACATTACAGAAAGAAGCACGAGCGACTTATAAATTCATGATTAATAGTGTTAAAGAATGTATGGATGCAGGGGTGTTTAAAATTGATAACCCTGAAGAAGTGGCTATGTTACTGCTTTCGGCTTGTAACGGTTTTTTTGGCCTTTATGTTTCCAGCAAATTTGAAGGCAGCACCGAAGATATGAAAGAGAAATATGACCGAACTTATAAAAGAATCCTAAGCGGCCTGCTTGCTTGATGTTTAGGGTTTGCTGTTTAACGTTTTAGAACTAATTTTTTTGGCTTACCAGTTAACACCCGTTAACCTTTGTATTTTCCGGGTGCATATTAAATGTCCTATGGGAGTACCGATAGAATGAAACTACTAGACCTACCTAACAACATTCTTTTCAATAAGAAGCCCCCTATTAACAATGCTTCGGAAAGAACAAAAGTTATACTAAATCCAAAATTGGAAAACTACGATCACCTCGATAAGAAATCAAGAGAGCTCGTTAAAAAAACGATTAAGTTCTTTGAAGACAGAGGTAAAGCAAAACTCAAAGAAGATGATCATGAGCGTACTTGGTATGCTGATTTCCTAGCGTTTGAGAAAAAAGAAAAACTCTTTGCAACCTTCTTAACGCCAGAAAAATATGGCAATAAAGATTACCGCTGGGATACCTTCCGTAACTGCGCACTGAATGAAATTTTCGGTTTTTATGGCTTGGCTCATTGGTACACATGGCAGGTATCTATCCTAGGCCTGGGCCCTATATGGATGAGCAAAAACGAAGCTGTTAAAAAACGAGCTGCAAAACTGGTTAAAGAAGGCGGCATATTTGCTTTTGGTTTATCAGAGAAAGAACATGGCGCAGATATTTATTCAAGTGACATGATTCTAACTCGCCAAAAAGATGGTACATACCTGGCTAATGGCAGCAAATACTATATCGGTAATGCCAACAAAGCCGCGCTGGTATCTACCTTTGGTAAGCTGGCTGATACCGATGAATATGTTTTCTTTGTTGCGGAGTCACAACATAAAAACTATGAGCTAGTGCAAAACGTTGTTAACTCACAAAACTATGTAGCGGAATACCGTCTCAACAACTACCCCATCCGCGAAGAAGATATATTAGCAACGGGGCGGGACGCCTGGGACATGGCACTTAATACCGTTAATGTTGGTAAGTTCAACTTGGGTTGGGGGTCAATTGGCATCTGCTCTCACGCGTATTATGAGGCCATTAATCACGCTTCGTCTCGTCGCCTTTTCGACCACTATGTAACTGACTTTGTGCATATTAAGCAGCTATTCACAGAAGCGTACGCACGTCTCACCGCGATGAAGCTGTTTGCACAGCGTGGTGTTGACTATATGCGTTGCGCTAATGAAAACGACCGTCGCTATCTACTATTCACGCCTATGGTCAAAATGAAAGTAACCACCCAAGGTGAAGAGGTTATGAATGAACTTTGGGATGTAATGGCTGCAAAAGGCTTTGAGAAGAACATGTACTTCGAAATGGCGGTTAAAGATATTCGAGCACTGCCTAAGCTTGAAGGTACGGTTCATGTCAACATGGCACTTATTCTTAAGTTTATGGGTAACTACTTCTTCAAGCCAGCTAAGTACCCTGAAATCCCTACAATGGGTGAGCCAACAAATGATGATTTTCTGTTTAACCAAGGAGCAACAAAAGGTTTAGGTAAAACCCAGTTCCATGACTATCGCAAGGTTTATAATAAAGTTGACCTACCTAATGTGAATATCTTTAAAAAACAGATTCGTCTTTTGAAGATACTGTTAGTAGCAGGTAAACCAAGTAAGGAGCAAAGCAAAGACTTTGATTTCCTACTAAACTTGGGAGAGCTATTTACCTTGGTTGTTTATGGTCAGTTAATTCTTGAAAATGCCAAAATAAAAGGCATTGAAGACGACCTGGTCGATCAGATCTTTGATTTCATGGTGCGAGATTTCTCTAAATTTGCATTACAGCTAAGTCAAAAAGGCTGTGCAACATTGGTTCAACAGACCATTTGCGACCGCATGATCAAACGTCCTTCGGTTAATGAAGAGCGCAGTAGTCGAGTCTGGGAAAACTATGCTTATGCAATGAAAGATCAGTATGAGATGAACCCATAATCCGAAAGAGACTACACTCTCCACAGCCCCGGCTATAAGTCAGGGGCTTTTTATTATGGAATCCTATTGAAAAAACGTCATTACAACCTTATATTTACCTTTCACGTCCCCTCTCATAAAAATAAAATCATAAGAATGTAAGCAAATGACAGTTAGCATCAACAATGCGTTAAAAACAACACTCCCTGTATTGTTTGGATATATTCCAATGGGCATGGCCTTTGGTCTGTTACTTGTTGACCAGGGCTATGCTTGGTATTGGGCTACTTTGATGGGGATTTTCATTTTTGCTGGTGCCGCGCAATTTATGGCCATCGGTTTACTCGCTGCACATGCAGGGATGTTTGAAGTAGCTATAACAACCCTGTTACTTAACTCGCGACATGTATTTTATGGGCTCTCTCTGATACACAGCCTAAAAGCAAAAGGCTGGCGACGGTTTTATATTATCTTTGGATTAACTGACGAAACCTATTCTTTATTAACTGCACACCACGCAACCCGCACTCAGGCAAACCCAAAAAATCAGATAAACAGTGACGAAGGGGAGTTCCAGTTTATCATTGCGGCACTAAACCAGAGTTACTGGGTTGCAGGCTGTACCTTGGGCGCGTTACTAGGGTCTGTAATTACTGTTAATACCACAGGGCTAGACTTCACATTACCCGCTCTGTTTATGGTATTGGTTATTGATCAATACAAAGCCACTCGAAAATTATTCCCTTTCGCTATAGCGCTTGTCTGTGCAGTAAGTACATTAATACTATTCGATTCAAGTAGCATGTTACTTATCTCTATCACCATGACACTGGCATTACTCCTTGGAACCCAGCAACTTCAGGCACGAGGGGTCATACAATAATGGACAATACGCTTTACCTTATTACATTTATTTTTACTATGGGTTTAGCGACACTAGTCACTCGTGTAGCGCCTTTTATTCTCTTTAGTAAACAAGGTGAGCATCCCCTATTGATTTTTATCGGTCGATACTTGCCACCGGCCATTATGCTTTTATTGCTTATATATTGCGTAAAAGATGTAAATTGGTTTGTAGATAAAGGAGGGATTAATGAAATTGCGGCACTCAGTGTGGTGGTTGTTTCACATCTGCTTTTTCGTAATTCTCTAATTAGTATTTTATTAGGTACCGGGCTTTATATGGCACTTAAGCAAGGAGTACTTATACTATTTTAAGTTAAGTAATTTACTTCCGTAGGAAAGCACAATTGCTTAATTTTTGCTTTCAGGTGATTCGGGTTAAAAGGTTTTCCAAGATAACCATTCATACCCACGGAGAAAGCTTCCGCCTTAAACTCTTCTGTTGTCGTTGCTGTTAGGGCCACAATAGGCAATGAGGCATTCTTCATGAGGCTACGTATCGCCAAAGTTGCCTGAAAACCATCCATGACAGGCATTTGAATATCCATCAAGACCAAATCATAATCTTTTTCCTGAACCTTCCTAATCGCCTGCTCTCCGTTATTGACTACATCCAGCTCTACCCCCCATTTTGTTAACAGCTTTCTAATAACCATGATATTTACAGGGTTATCTTCTGCAACAAGTACAGATAATTCTGAAAATTCATACCCCTTGTCAATAGCAAGTGGAAGCGCTTTCGTTTGCAGAGCTAAGCAGTCCTGCCGATCAACAGATAAACGCTGCATTTTTAATACAAAATTAAATGTAGAACCTTTACCAAGTTCGCTATTTACACAAATAACCGTACCAAAAGCATCTAAAATCCCTTTGGTAATAGCAAGACCCAGGCCGCTACCACCATAATGACGCGTAGTATCACTATCAGCCTGAGAGAATTGTTCAAAAATATGTTTTAGCTTATCTTGGGCAATACCAATACCTGTATCAGTCACCTTAAACTCAATATCACTATTTTTATCATCTATATTATCCGTAACTGCTATAGATAACGTAACACCTCCCTGTTTAGTAAACTTAATCGCATTACTGGTTAAATTTAATAAGACCTGCGTCAATCGTACAGGATCAGTTTGATACATGCTTTCTAGCTGCTCGTCTAAAACAACATCAAACGTTACACCTTTCTCCGCCGCATGATATTTTGAACTATTTTCAATACTCCGAATAAGCTCCGAAAAAGAAAATGGAACCGACTCCAGAGTTATACGTCCTGCATCAATTTTACTAAAATCCAAAACATCATTAACGAGTACTAATAGATTTTCTGCTGCAAACTTCAGTATATTCAAACTCTCAACATGTTCAGGTTTAGGTTCATCTTCAAGTAGTAAATGCGCCATCCCTATTACGCCATTAAGGGGAGTGCGGATTTCATGGCTCATCGTTGCCAGAAAGTTGGACTTTACAATCGCCGCTTCCTCCGCTTTTTCTTTAGCTTCAATTAGAGCATTGGCATTAATTGTTAGTTGTTCCAAAATACTCATGGATGCTTTATTTTCTTTATTATAAGAATAAACAAAAAACAATAAGCTGGACATAGACCCTGCTACGACTAAGAAACGAATTTGAAACGTTAACTCGGAAGGTAATTCATAACTAAAAAATGGAGTAATACAAAAAATAAGATCTAAACTGAGATACAGAACGGACAGACCTATACAAAATAGTTGTGATTTTTGCTCTCGACTGCTGAATAAAATAATTGCAGCAGGTAAACCGACAAGCAAATAGAGAAAAATGAGTGTGTCATACCCTAAAATTGTTGAATTTATAAAGCCTATACTGCTGTTAACGAAATACAATAAAATTCTGGCAAGTTTATTTTTACCTAAAGAATTGAGGAAAGGGATAGTGAAATTAAAAATCGTTAGAAAGGATACAGTTAATAAAACCGCATCCATGTTGTGATAACCATACAAAAAAATAAATGGAATAAAACTTGTACCCAGAACCAATGCTGATGCATTGCTAAACCTGATACATCTTTCAAGACTCGACGAAGTCTCTTGATTAATACCGCTATTGATTAATTTTTTTACAATATCCATTTAACACTACTACTTTCCTTTTCCAAAGTGCGATGTAATTTTACCTGATCCAGGCTAAGTATATTATTGTTGTACTTATTAGTTGCACTAAGGGATTACCCTACTTGACTGAAGATTATACTAAAAATCAGAAAAAATTACTTTAATGAATTGCAGCGTTTGTGACACTTAAGTCAGTTTTAACTCACGCACAACAACAAACCAAGCGCTTGCTTGGTTGTGATTATTGATTCATACTCATTACTCACAACTTACCTTGGTGACCACATGAATATGGATATAAGCTATTTCAATGAAAGCCATCAAATTGCTCGCAAGAGCATAAATAAGTTTGTTGAACGCCATATAACCCCGCACATTAATGAATGGGAAGAACAAGGCACCTTTCCCAGAGAGCTTTACCAGTTAGCAGGTGAAGCAGGTATTCTCGGCATTGGTTACGCTGAAGAATTAGGGGGGACAGGGCTAGGTGATACCTTCATGAAAATTGTCGCTAGTGAGGAGTTGATGAGGTCTACATCTGGCGGACTTGTTGCTAGTCTTGGCTCTATCGATATAGCCCTCCCCCCCATCGCCCTATGGGGAAGCCAGAAACTCAAAGAAAAAGTAATCCCCCGGGTATTAAGAGGTGAAAAAATAGCGGCTCTGGCAATTACTGAACCCGGCGCAGGCTCTGATGTAGCAGGCATAAGAACAAAAGCGGTTAAAGAAGGCAACTTCTACCGAGTGAATGGTAGTAAAATGTTTATCACCAGTGGCATCCGTGCAGATTACTATACCGTTGCCGTTAGAACGGGCGGCGAAGGTCATGGTGGCATTAGCATGCTTATGATAGAAAAAGGCACACCCGGCTTTACTGTGGGAAAAAACCTTAAAAAGATGGGCTGGTGGGCAAGCGATACTGCAGAACTATTTTTTGATGACTGTATGGTACCCGTAGAAAATCTAATTGGCGCAGAAAACAGCGGGTTCATATGCATTATGACCAACTTCATGAAAGAACGCTTGTCTCTCAGCATTATGGCCTACATGACCGCTGAGCTTGCACTGGAAGCCAGCCTGAAGTACATCAAAGAAAGAGAAGCCTTTGGCCGCCCTATCTGTAAATTCCAGGTAACTCGACATAAGCTGGTTGATATGGCGACTCAAGTTGAAATTGCCAGGGAGTATACCTACCGGGTAGCTGCGCTTATGCAGGCAGGGAAAAATCCCATTAAAGAAATATCTATGGCCAAAAACTTTGCAACCGAAGTCGCAGATAAAGTAACTAATGAAGCGGTTCAATTATTTGGAGGTATGGGCTATATGCGTGAGTCCGTAGTTGAGCGACTCTACCGTGACAACCGAATTCTTTCTATTGGCGGGGGAACAACAGAAATAATGAAAGAATTAATAGCGAAACAAATGGGGCTTTAGACTAAAAAAGTGGCTATTAATACTTATTGCTATAAAGCAACTGTTGGTTTGATGATCAGGAACGATTATAATTCGCGCCTTTATTTACGCTAGGTTTATTAATTAACATTACGGACAAAGGTAACGACATGAACTTCGATAACATCCCGGTAGGAAAAAACGCTCCAGACGACATTTATGTTGCTATTGAAATTCCTGCTAACAGCAGCCCAATCAAATACGAAATTGACAAAGATATGGGTGCCGTTGTGGTTGACCGCTTTATGGCGACCCCTATGTTCTACCCAGCTAACTACGGTTTTATCCCTCACACCCTTGCTGATGATGGCGATGCACTAGACGTATTGGTTGTTACACCTTACCCAGTAGCACCGGGCGCTGTAATTCGCTGCCGCCCAATTGGCATACTGAACATGGAAGATGAAGCCGGTGAAGATGCTAAGCTAATTGCCGTTCCACACGAAAAAATCACTAAACTTTATAACGACGTGCAAGAAATATCAGATCTTCCTGACTTACTTCGTGCACAAATCCAGCACTTCTTTGAAAATTACAAAGATCTTGAAGAAGGTAAATGGGTTAAGGTTTCAGGTTGGGACAATGCTGATGCGGCTCGTCGCGCTATCATTGGTTCAATTGCAGCTTATAAAGGTTCTGAAGAAAACAAATAAACACCCTTGTTTATTTTCAGAAAACACAAAAAAGGAGCTAAATATTAGCTCCTTTTTTTATTAACAGAACAACCATCTACCCATTTCCACTATCCCTTAGTACTCTTTAGTATTACTTAAGAACTAATCCATTCGATCAATTGACACCCGTCAATTTTAGCCATTTATCTTGAGAGTATAGTCACCCTCAGCCTGCGACATTATGTCACACCTATTCTCTATAAAGAGAGCGTTGAAGTGATTGGAGATAATATGATTAAACTGATGCATAGCCTGTTTTTTGTGGCCTTTGCCGCATTAGTCTATTTATCAGACAGCTTACCTGTAGAAGCTGCCAACGGTGCAACAACAACGCCTACATTATCTAAAGAACTTCAAAATCGCGTTCTGCAACAATATAAAGAAGCTGACCACTTAGGCGAGTACGATACAGAAACAAACGTATGGCCCATACTAAAAGGTGAGAGCATTCTGGGTTATGCCTTCGAAACTGATGATCAAGTCAGCATTCCAGCCTACTCGGGAAAACCCGTTAATTTATTAGTCTCTTTTGATACTGACGGTATTTTCAGAAATTCATGGGTACTTGAACACCACGAACCTATTCTTTTAGTGGGAATACCTGCTCATAAACTTTGGGATTTTGCCGAACAGTATGTAGGTAAAAGCATTACTGACAAAATTCGCGTAGGTTATAGTACTGATCCGAAAGCGCTCACTGTTGATGCCGTTACAGGCGCAACCGTAACCGTTATTGTTGTTAATGACACCATTATGAAAGCAGCACACAAAGCCGCTGAAAAACTGGGGATGGTCGAAGAAAAATCGAAAATAAAAGTCTTACCCGCTACCGTTAAAGCAGATGTATTTAAAGAAGCCGACTGGCAAACGCTCACAGGCGATGGCTCTATCCGAAGACTCCACCTAAGCCGCGACCAAATTGACGAAGCCTTTAAAGGCACCGAAGGTGAGGGTGTTAATGAAGCATCCCCTGAAAATAAGCAAGATACCTTTATAGATATGTATTACGCCTACCTCAACGCACCCACTGTAGGCAAAAACATACTCGGTGAAGGCGAATATCAATGGCTAATGAAAGAACTCAAAGAAGGCGAACATGCTATTGCCGTGATGGGTTATGGCCAGTATTCCTACAAAGGCTCTGGTTATGTTCGTGGCGGTATCTTTGACAGAGTTCAGCTTAATCAGGGCGAAGACAATACTATAAGCTTTCATGACGTTGACCACTACCGCCTGACTGATATATACACAGATGGAACCCCTGATTTCAAAGAGATGTCGATTTTCATTATTCGTCCAAAATTTGAATTTGACCCTGGCACAAACTGGGATATTGAATTATTAGTCCGTCGCCAAACAGGGCCACTTGATAGCGTATTTATGAGCTTCACCGGAAGCTACCAAACACCTGAAGCTTATATAGACCGCCCCATTCAACCTGTTATTGAAGCGGAAGAAGACCTGCCTATCTGGGTTTCTATCTGGCAACAAAAAATATTCTCTATCACGGTACTCATCATCAGTTTAGTATTTCTGAGTGCTGTGATCTTCATGCAAGACTGGTTAGTACGCTACCCTAAACTACTCCATAATATACGTAGAGGCTTTCTGCTCTATACCGTTATATTTATCGGTTGGTATACACTCGGGCAGCTCTCTATTGTTAACGTTTTCACCTTTACGCATGCAGCAATGGGAGACTTCCGCTGGGAGCTATTCCTAATGGACCCCATCATATTTATTTTATGGGGCTTCACCGCCGCCTCTATCTTGCTATGGGGACGAGGTATATTCTGCGGCTGGCTCTGTCCTTTTGGCGCCCTGCAAGAACTGATTAACGAACTCGCTCGCAAGTTAAAAATTAAACAAATAGAACTCCCCTTTGCTTTGCATGAACGACTATGGGCAGTGAAGTACATCATATTGCTGGCGCTGTTTGGCCTTTCATTAGAATCAATGTCAACAGCAGAGCGGTTTGCTGAAGTTGAACCGTTTAAAACAACCATTTTATTAGCATTCCAGCGTGAGTGGTGGTTCGTTACCTATGCAGTCACTTTACTATTTATTTCAATATTCACTCGTAAAGTGTACTGCCGTTATATCTGCCCTCTTGGTGCTGCACTGGCCATTCCAACCAAGCTTCGCTTATTTGACTGGCTGAAGCGTCGTAAAGAGTGTGGCCAACCCTGCCAGCTTTGCGCAGTTGAATGTGAGATACAGGCTATTCATCCTGATGGAACGATTAATGCGAACGAGTGCCACCACTGCCTCGACTGCCAAATCACTTACCACAGCGACACTAAGTGTCCGCCATTGGTAAACAAAGCCAAAAAACGAAACAAGAAGAAAGTGGCACCTGATCTTAAACCGATCAACGCCATTAATATTGGATAAAACGACCATGTTGGACAAAACGACAATAGCGGAGAAGAACAATGGATGAGAACAAACAAGATAACGAAAACCAACCCGCACTAAGCCGACGTGGCTTTTTGGGTGCATCAGCGGTAGCAAGTGCTGCAGGTGTTGCAGGCGTAACAGGCTTAGCCAGTACAGTAATGACCCGTGATGCTTACGCAAAAGCAGCAGACGATGCGATGGCTAACGCCGCCGTTCACCCAGGTGAACTTGATGAATATTACGGTTTCTGGAGTGGCGGTCAGTCAGGTGAAGTTCGCATAATGGGCATTCCATCAATGCGTGAGTTAATGCGGATTCCTGTATTCAACGTTGATTCCGCAACGGGTTGGGGATTAACCAACGAGAGTAAAGAAATTCGTGGCGCATCAGACAAATATTTGTGTGGCGATGCTCACCACCCTCACATGTCTATGACCGACGGTAAATATGACGGTAAATATGTATTTATCAACGACAAGCTAAACACGCGTGTTGCTCGTATTCGTTGCGATATTATGAAGTGTGACAAGATACTTGATATACCTAACGTTCAAGCGGTTCACGGCTTGCGTGTACAAAAAGTTCCGCATACTAAATATGTATTATGTAATGGTGAGTTCCGCGTACCCACGCCAAATGATGGCCGTGATTTAAACGACCCAACTAAGTACACAACAATGTATAACGTCATTGATGCTGAAAGCATGGAAATGGCTTTCCAGATCATTGTAGACGGCAACCTTGATAATACTGATGCAGATTACACGGGTCGTTTTTCAGCGTCTACCTGTTACAACTCCGAAGGTGGTGTAACACTTGTTGACACCATGCGTAATGAACGTGACTGGGTCGTAGTATTTGATCTTCAGGCGGCTGAAAAAGCAGTAAAAGGCGGTAAAGCAACCACTATTGGTGATTCAAAAGTACCTGTATTAGA
>JQIA01000502.1_pt1 | contig 19897 bp, 14 predicted proteins | sample 811431 | NCBI WGS metagenome assembly JQIA01 (sample SAMN02998118, study PRJNA258478) | marine sediment metagenome | biome: marine; feature: seafloor; material: sediment; isolation source: oil-polluted sediment collected from 3 locations (0.5 km, 0.7 km and 0.9 km)... | place: USA: Gulf of Mexico ...
GTTAAAAACTGTAAGCCTTTGATTTTTATGGTAGGCACGGTCAGGCTTGAACTGACGACTTTTACCTTGTCGATCTATTGAACGCAATTCTCAGTATTATTTAATCTTGTTTGTTGTTGCTCAATAGATCGTATTGGTAGACCTCTTAGAAAATTTCATTGTCTGTTGTTATTTAATAGGTGCTTTTTGTTGTGGCTTAGTGTGGGCACAATTTGGGCACAAATTATAATCCTTCATAATATATATCTTCGTCAAATATTTCTTGTTGAATTTCTTCAATACGTTTAAATAAAAGCTTTAACTTTTTATTATCAGAATTTTGTAGAGATTTATCATGTATTGCTGCAATCAAATATGAAATCAATGAATCTGGAAGGGATTCCACCACAACCTTGAGCGAAGCTCTGTGATCTGTAAAATTTGACAATGTCTCAATCCCGATTTTTGTAGAATCTCCAGATGCAACTTCTATTAATGGCGAAATAAACAAAAGTGATAATAAATCTTTAGGCAGGTCGGAAGCAAAGGGTGTAGTGGTCCATAATTCATTGTTAAAAAAAGAACTCCATGTTGCAGTATGCATTTTTGCGTTAGTTAATGCTTTTTTAATATGTTCGTCTACATCGCCAATAGCATTCTCCTTCAGATAGCACTCATACATGAAAGGTATACGCTTTGCGCTCATCATATTCGTAATAGGTTCTATTGCTGTCAAGATAGAATTCAACTGCATACTACAAATAGTTTTTAGTTTTTGTTTTTTTAAGTTTTGGTGCTCATATTCTTCACACAATAAATAAAGCTTCGTGTATTCGTCTTTTCCAAGGTAATCCCATACGAGATACCTGATTGTGGAATTGCTCAGAATGGCAAGGCTTTCAGTCGAAATATAAGAGTTGTTTTTAAACGTTTCAATCATACTTTTTAATGCACGTTTTGTATCTTTAGGTGAAAACCAACTTAATATATCTATAAGGTATGTATTAAAGTAAAGGGTGCTACGCCAATTAACTCCAAAAGAACTCATAAGAAAACTGCCTATTGGCCCCATCTCTGAGTCATAATCTGAGAATGAATGAAGAATATTTATAAAGATTACTTCTCTCTCCGGGGTAAAATTCTTACGTGTAACGAGAATAACAAAATGATAAAACAACCAGTCTCTTGAAATATTAACCCCACAGTTATCAACAGTATTAATATTTGGTTTAAAATTCTGTTTTTTATTTCCCTTGCTATCATTATAAAAAAGATTTTCCCATAGGGGCCAATATTCTAAAGCAAAAAAACATGCTTCAATAAATAATTCCTGTAACTGCTCTGTATTTGAAAATGCATCTTCGATACACTCGCTCATCCAGTGTTCCTCGGAATCGATTGGATGAGCGATAAATCCAAATTGTTCTGTACGTGAAAGAGCATTAATTTGTTCAGTTTTACTCTTTTCGTGCATATCCTTAAAAATTCCAGCCTTTATTGCCCAGGCTACACCGTTCGTGGGCTCAATGTCAGTTGCTTGATTCAGTGCATCAATTGCGCCGGATTTATCACCCAGTTCATTCATCTTTTCACCAATCTCCTGATATATCTCTGAACTTTCACCTTGATTTTTTAGAGTATCTTTTAATTCTGTCAGGTCGTTCCAGGCAGATATCTGAAAAGATTTTGATAGGTCAATGATCTTTTCATTCCCCACAGATTCCTGCATTAAACTTCTTAAGCTAACCTCTGTAATATCGATATTGTTACTTTTGCTTAAGGCCCCAAAAAATATAGACAGATTTTCAAGGGCTTTTTCACTTCTTAACTTTTCGGATTTCAAATTGTTTTGAAGTTTTTGGCTTTTTACAACGAAGTCTGTTCTGAATGCACCATTTTTTAGTGAATGGTATGCGCTAAAGTGCTTCGTTTCGCCACGACCAAAGAAAGCCTTATAGGGGTATAGAATACAAAGATTGTCGATAAACTGTCGTGCATCCTGTTTTACAACGAACTTCTCTGGCCTTGCATCTGCTCTGCCATTCGATTTAATTTTAACTGAGTATCTGGATGAAAAATCATCCTTTGTCCTGATTTTATCTGTGACCCATTTATTTAACTTTTCGGGCTCATCATAATTTAGTTCTTTTATTAAATCTATTACAGCAATGTTATCGTTTGTAGTCATCTGTTTTTTCCTTTTTTATATCTGTTTATATAACAATTATCGTCAAACTCAATAGAACTTAAAGCATTTTCAAAACCTATTTCATGTATTGGACTGCTGTATGTATAAAAGCTATTATTACCATTTTGAAAAAACCGACCCATTGGATCTATCATTAAATATGATTGTGTCATATCTGAGTTATCTTCAAAAAATACATTTCTACCTGAATTCACCTCCATACTTTATTTTTCATAATAGATTTTGCTTTTAGAATAATTCTATTTGGTACTGAGCCAACGCAGGTCATCTCATTCATATTAAACTCCTTAATTGTTTATAATTAAGAATAACCCTGCCAAATTGGCAGCATAGTGTTTTTTACAAATTTGCAAAAAAAATGAAACGGCCCATTCTACAAACATGATTAAAACTGCCATAGAGAAAAATTATTGTAGTATCATTAGGATAACTGTATAGATTCCTGTGTATTAAAATCTGTAATTAATAGAACTATCATAAATATTTAGGAGTAAGATTTACATGATCACAGGAGAAGTAAAAAATAAAGTTGATAAAATCTGGGAGGTTTTCTGGACAGGGGGGATTACAAACCCGCTTACAGTGATCGAACAGTTTACTTATCTTCTTTTTATAAAAGGGCTTGATGAAAAGCAAAATGACATAGAAGCCAATGCGGTACTTTTGGGGCTTGAGCCTGAAAAGATTTTTGGTGAAGAACAGCAGGATTTACGCTGGCATAATTTTAAGCAAAAGTCTGCTGAACAAATGCATAAGATTTTTACTGATTTGGAAAACGGGGCTTTTGCATTTATTAAAAATCTTCATGATGACAAAAACTCAGCGTTTTCAAAATATATGAATGATGCTCTTTTTCTGATTCCTACGCCGGGAATGCTTGAAAAGATTGTTACTGATATTGACAGTCTTGAACTGACTGGTAAGGATGCGAAGGGTGACCTTTATGAGTACCTTCTTTCCAAAGTGTCCACTTCCGGAACGAACGGGCAGTTCCGGACTCCAAGGCATATCATCGATATGATGGTAAACCTGATGAAGCCGACTCCGAAAGATACCATTACGGACCCTGCTGCAGGGACTTCAGGTTTCTTAGTTGCTGCAGGAGATTATTTGCAGAAACATCACAGCAATCTTTTTACTGATGTGGATCTGAAAAAGCATTATAACAATGATATGTTTTACGGGTTCGACATGGATCGCACCATGCTCCGTATCGGTGCGATGAATATGATGCTTCATGGTGTGGAGCGCCCTAATATTGAGTATCGGGATTCTCTGTCTGACCAAAATATCGGAAGGGAGAACTGCACTCTTATTCTTGCGAACCCTCCTTTTAAGGGTTCGCTGGATTATGAATCTGTTTCGGCGGATTTGTTAAAGGTTTCCAAGACAAAAAAGACGGAACTTCTGTTTATAGCTTTGATGATAGGGATGCTGAAAAAAGGTGGCCGGTGCGCAACTATTGTACCTGAAGGTGTTTTGTTCAACAGAAGTAATGCCCATAAAAACCTGAGAAAAGAGCTTGTGGAGAAACATCATCTAAAGGGTGTTATTTCGATGCCTTCCGGAGTATTTAAACCTTATGCCGGTGTGACTACCGCAGTAATTTTTTTTGAGAAGACTGGAATAGGCGGAACTGAAGATGTTTGGTTTTATGATATGACTGCCGACGGATTAAGCCTCGATGATAAACGAAAGCCGGTGGATGCAAATGATATTCCCGATATTTTAGCACGCTGGGAGAATGTGGATGGTGAAGTTGACCGCAAGCGTACCGAAAAATCCTTTATGGTTCCCAAAGATGAAATAAAATCCAACGATTACGACCTTTCCATCAATGGATACAAAGAGGTTGTGTACGATGAGGTTGAATATGATGCCCCTGCGGTTATTCTTGATAGGGTGGCTGAGCTGGAACGGGCAATTTTAGAGGGGGTTGAAGAGCTCCGGGGGATAGTTGGATGAGATTGTCAATATTTAAAAATACAGATAATTTACCAGCCAATTGGTCATGGGGAACAATCGGTGATATATGTGAATTCAAATATGGAAAGAGTTTACCAAAATCTAAGCGTGCAGAAGGTGAGTACCCGGTCTTCGGTTCCAACGGAGTTGTAGGCTTTCATAATTCTTTTTTGATTAAAGGACCTGCAATTATAATAGGCCGTAAAGGTTCGATTGGAAAAGTTAACTATTCAGAGAAAGATTGTTTTCCAATTGATACAGCTTATTATGCAGAGTTTGATAAAAACACCATACATCATAAATGGCTTGTCCAACTTCTCAAGGTTCTTCCACTTTCAACTTTAAATAAAGCTGCAGCAGTACCAGGGTTAAATCGTAACGATGCATATAAAATCGAAATCCCCCTTCCACCTTTGGAAACCCAAAAACAGATTGTAGAGCTTCTGGACCGGGCACAGGTGCTGATTGACAATCGTAAAGAGCAGATATCGCACATGGATAAGCTTGTTCAGAGCCTCTTTAATGATATGTTTGGGGACCCTGGTGAAAATACAATGGATTGGAATATTGTAAAATTTAATGATGTTGTTGAGAGCATTGTAGATATAGGGTCTAATGGAAGTAATGCAGTCGTAGCAAAAAACCTCTTTATGTCTGATAAAGAAGACTATGCTATGATGGTTAGAACTGTTAATTTTACAGCAAATAATTTCGTAGATAATGCTAAATACATATCTAACGAAGTCTATGATTTTTTTTCTAAATCACAGATCTTTGGTGGGGAAATTATTATGAATAAAATTGGTAGTGCTGGCAAAGTGTGGCTAATGCCCTATCTTAATAGGCCAGTATCCTTAGGGCTAAATCAATTTTCTATAAAAGTAAAAAGTATAGATTCAGTTTACCTATTTTGGTATTTAGAGAGTCATTATATTAAACAAAAAATACAAGGAATGGTTCGTGGTGCTGTTACAAAATCAATAACAAAAACTGCAATCAGAGAATTAAAAGTATTATTACCTCCTTTCGACCTTCAAAACACCTTTGCCGAACGTGTACAGAAGATTGAAGCACAAAAAGAAGCCATGACTACTTCACTTAGTGAGTTGGAGGATAATTTTAATTCGATAATGCAGCGGGCTTTTAAAGGAGAATTACTCTAATATGTTAAGAGGATGAGTCAAATAAGTTGCTATCGGCTTTATCTTGGTATACGATTCGAGGCATGAAATAATAAACTGAGAAGTATATTCATTCAGGAGCTATTCAGATGACCTCAAACTTTTCTTTTCTCAAAAATGACCCGAAGTATACTGACATTGCCACTGCTTGTATTGAGGCAGAAAAAGGGATTGCCATTTCTAATTCTGTGGCAGCACTGCAGACCCGTCGTGCTCTTGAAGTAGCGGTGAAATGGGCCTATCGTTACGATGGTGATCTTACTATTCCATATCGGGATAATCTCTCTTCGCTGGTGCATGACTACCAGTTTAAGGAAATTGTTGACGCAAAACTCTTTCCTCGTATCCGGTTTATTATTTCTCTGGGGAATAAGGCGGCTCATACGGCTACTCCTGTGCGGCGAACTCAGGCTGTGGAATCACTTAAATGTCTTTATGATTTTATTTCATGGGTTGATTACTCCTATTCAACCGAAACGCATAAGTTGCCGTTTGACGTTTCACTTCTTCAGGATGGCTTGGAACTGGAGAAGAAAAACCGCAAAATTCAAGAGGAACTTGCGGCAAAAGAGGCGGAATGGGTAGCAGAACGCGAAAAATTAAAGGAGATGCTCCGCTCTGCTGAAGAGAGAAAGGCGTTCACCGAAAAGAGAAAAGTGAACGAGGAATCGCGGGATTTTGACTGTGATGATATCAGCGAATTTAAGACCCGTAAGATATATATAGACCTTGAGCTTGAAATGACCGGCTGGATAATCGGCAACAACTGCCGGGAAGAAGTGAGAGTGACCGGCATGCCTAATGATTCAGGAGAAGGGTTTGTCGATTATGTTCTTTATGCCGACAATGGCAGCCCCCTTGCGGTTGTTGAAGCAAAACGGACTTCCGTGGACCCGCGTAAAGGAAAAGTCCAGGCACGGCTTTATGCCGACTGTCTTGAAAAAGAACATGGCGTTCGTCCGCATATCTTTTATACCAACGGTTTTGAAACATGGTTCTGGAATGATGCTGAATATCCTGAACGGCTTGTTTTTGGTTTTTTTAGCAAGGAAGAACTCGACTGGTTTAACTACCGGAAAACCAATAAAAAACCGATTAATTCTGTACAAATAGATGATGATATTACTGACCGGGGTTATCAGAAAATGGCTGTTCAGGCTGTTTGTGATACTCTGGAACGGGGGCAGAGAAGGTCTTTGCTGGTTATGGCTACCGGCTCTGGAAAGACCAGAACTGCAATTTCGATAGTTGATGTTCTTCAGGAAAACAGCTGGATCAAGAATATTCTTTTTCTTGCAGATAGGCGTGAACTTGTAAAACAGGCAAAGCGAAGTTTCAGTAATCTACTTCCTAATCTGACTATTTGCAACCTGCTCGCCAGCAAGGATGACCCAAACAGCAGAATGATTTTCTCCACCTATCCAACCATGATGAATGCCATTGATAATGCTATGGCTGATGATGGTTCCCGGCTTTTTACTTCCGGCCATTTTGATCTTATTATTATTGATGAGTCACACCGCTCCATTTATAAGAAATATCAGGATATTTTTACTTATTTCGACGGTTTTCTTCTTGGGCTAACTGCAACGCCAAAAAACGATATTGATAAAAACACCTATTCTATTTTCAACCTTGAGAATAATATTCCGACATTTGCTTATGAACTTGATGAGGCAATTGAGAATAAACATCTGGTTCCATTCAATACCATTGAAACAAAGATGAAATTCATGGAGGAGGGAATTCATTACGATGAACTTCCAGAGGATGAAAAAGAACATTGGGAAGATACCTTTGATGATGGTATTACCGATATCTCCGGTGAAGCGCTTAACATATTTCTTTTTAATGAGGATACGGTGGATTATGTTCTTCGTAATCTGATGGAGAACGGAATTAAGGTTAATGGTGGTGATACCATTGGCAAGACGGTTATTTTTGCCAAGAGCACACGTCATGCCGATTTTATTTTAGACCGGTTCAATGCGGTTTATTCCGAATATTCGGGAAAGCTTGCATCTACTATTTACAACGGCATTAAATATGTAGATACACTGATTGAAGATCTTTCAACAAAGGATAAATACCCTCAGATTGCTATTTCCGTTGATATGCTTGATACCGGAATAGATATTCCTGAACTGGTGAATCTAGTTTTTTTCAAAAAAGTCCGCTCAAAAGCGAAATTCTGGCAGATGATTGGTAGGGGAACACGACTTTGTGAAGACCTTTTCGGCGTGGGGCATAATAAAAAATCTTTTCTGATTTTTGATTATTGCACAAATTTTGAATTTTTCCGTGTTAACACGAATGGTATCGAAGCGAGAAATGTTAAGTCTCTTACTGAAAATCTTTTTAATATCCGATGCAAAATTGCTAAGAAGCTTCAGCATCTTGATTATCAGACTGAAGTTTATCAGGCTCATCGTTCTGAACTGGTGGGGCAGCTTCATAAGGCAATTTGTGATATTGACGAAACCCGATTTTCAAGTCGAATGAGAATAGAGTTTATTCAACGTTACAACAAGCTTTCTGCATGGGATTCTGTTTCTGATGAGATGATCGCGGAACTTGAGGAACATATTGCGCCGATTATCATTCCTGTTGAGGAAAACGAACTGGCAAAGCGGTTTGACTTTTTGATTTACACTATTGAGCTCGCAACCCTGGATGGCATTCCTGCATTAAAACCGAAAATGAAAGTAGTCCGGACAGCGGAGCGGCTTGCTGAAAAAGGAAATCTGGTTCAGGTGCAGCGTCATGCTGTTATTATTGAAGCCGTGCAGACTAACGAATACTGGGGAAATGCGGATATCCTTGCCCATGAAGAGGTTCGAAAGGCTTTGAGAGATCTTTTAATACTTCTCGAAAAGGAAAATACGGAAATTTTTTATACCTCGTTTACAGATGAAGTTCTGGAAATTCATGAAAACGTCGGAGAATACGGTACAAATGATTTGCAGAGTTATCGCAAGAAGGTTGATAACTATCTGCTGGAACATCAGAATGATATGGTGGTTTATAAATTACGCCACAACAAAATACTTTCTGATAAGGATATAAAACATCTTGAAAAACTACTCTGGAAAGACCTGGGTACTAAAGATGATTATAAAAAGGAATTCGGCGGTGAACCCCTGGTGAAACTCGTTGCCGGGCTGGTCGGGATTGAGCAGGAAGTTGCCAACAAACTGTTTTCAAATTTTATGACTGATCAATCGCTGAACAGCAATCAAATGGAGTTTGTTAATCTCATTGTAAATCATATTGTTGAAAACGGAATGCTTGATAAAAGAATTTTATACGATTACCCGTTCAATAAGTATGGCAATATCGTATCTCTCTTTGAAGATAGAAAAGAAACGGTAAAAGAGATTGTTAATCGGATTGATGAGCTGAATGGGCGGATTGTTGAGCATGGGTGATGTGAGCTGTGAGATCTTTTTCAATCTTAACAAACTGACGATTAAATATATTCAGACGAAAAAGGCCTGATCTCTTAGTGTTAGTTACAGTCGACAAGTATATAATGAATCATCACTAATAGTTCTGAGAATGAGGAGAGTTGCGTTGTTAAGTCTGACTGATAAATCTGTAATCACTGAACATACATGCAATGGAAATGTTTTGAAAATTCTTGAATTGAAGACGACAGAATATCAAAACCTAGTTGATGCAATAATTGATGTGTTACCTGATTATTATATAGATCCTGAATCACTTGCAGCAACTCTTGAACGCTTAGGTAAGAAAGCCGCGGCTCAAAAGTTAAGAATCAAAATGCCTGAAGTCAAAAACATACGCTCGGGTGATATTGGTGAAGCACTTACAACTGATTATATCGAAGAATCTACTGAATATTCTGTACCTATTAGAAAACTTCGTTGGCGTGATCATCGCAATATGGCCATGCGTGGAGATGATGTGATTGGTATACTTGTAAATCAAGAGGCGCAGACAATCAGATTTCTTAAAGCTGAGGCCAAGAGTAATAAAGCATTAAGTCGTGATGTGCTACAAAAAGCTCGAGAGGAGCTTGATTATGATGATGGTTTACCCGCTCCACATGCTCTTCAATTTGTGGCTGAACGTCTTAGAGAGGTAGGTAACTCCGATTTATCGGATCTCATTGAAAAAGTTCAGTTGGTTGATGGACTCCATTCTAACCAAGTTGAGCACCTTTTATTTACATATACAACATCAAACCCTATAACGCTGCAAAAAGAGGCCCTTGAGGCTTATACCGGGAATATTGCACAAAGTTCGGTTGGGTTCAGGGTTCAAAAACACCAGGAACTTATTGCCGATGTTTTTCAAGGAGTAACTGATGCCATCGACGATTGAAGAAATTGAAGCGACTATTCAAGAAGCGGTTACATCAGGATTTAGAGGTAGATTACTTGAACGAGGCTTAGCAAGATCGATGATATGGGTTGATGGAGTGCTGCCAGAGGGTGCCCCACAATTTGCAGAAAAACTAAGTTATGATCTATTATCCTATGGATATTCACTTCTTTCACTATCAATACGTTTAAGAGAATTAAACGGTGATGATACTTTGTGCCGAGCGGCTTTTGAAAAAGCAGCTACAGCAATAACAGATGTTCTCCACAATGGGAGACCAGAGGATCCTGAAAGAGGTTTTCATAAAATATTGGCAGCATCTGCTTATCACTTGGGTAGATTTTCCGCAAAAGCATTTTCACTGATTCATGAGGGACAAGAAACCGAAAATTTAAGTCGAATAGAAAAAGCTCTTTCTTTTTTGATGTTAAGGAAACTTGATAAACTTGAAGCATTAATTATAGAATGGAAATCTTCAGGTTTTGGTTCTGATACAGTTCTTGCCGATAAGTTAGAAAGAGGCATAGATCTGCTTAATCCAGTTGTAAATACCGATGCTGAACCACAAGATTTTGGTATCTCATCAGTAGAAATCCCGGTTGTCGACATTGCAATAACAGATAATTACTTCTCAGCAATTTTTGAGTTTCTGTTTGCATTAGAAACGGGGAATCCAGAACTACTTCATGGGGCAATAAGTCGAATAGATAACAGCTTATCCGTTTGTGGTGAACTTAATATGTTGCCTCAATGGTGGGTATTAAGAATAACAAAACACTTGTTAAGCGACTTGTGGGAATCAAGTTTCCATAAAGTAATTCCAGTTACTCCGAATGAAGAATATAGTGCTGATTGGGCAAAACTCCGCTGGATTTTTATCGCATCATTATTCAAACGAAGCAAAGCAGAAATTGACCTTTGGCCTTCGCAGCTTGAAGGTGCAAAGCGTGCTGTTAATGATATTGACGATCTTGTAGTGTCACTACCAACGAGTGCCGGTAAAACACGTGTCGCAGAACTATGTATTCTCAGGTGTTTGGCTATTGGTAAAAGAGTTTTGTTTATTACCCCGCTAAGAGCATTATCAGCTCAAACAGAATTTTCACTTCGTAAAACATTCCAACCATTAGGTAAGTCCGTTTCATCATTGTATGGGAGTATTGGGATAAGTGGTTTTGAACAAGATGTACTAAAAACTCAAGATATTGTAGTCGGTACACCAGAAAAACTCGATTTTGCCTTACGAAGTGACCCCTCACTAATTAATGATGTTGGACTTGTTGTCTTAGATGAAGGCCATATGATCGGACTAAACGAGCGTGAAATAAATTATGAAGTACAGATTCAGCGTTTATTAAAGCGTGAAGATGTTGTTCAGAGACGAATTGTTTGCCTTTCAGCTATATTGCCTGATGGGGAGCAATTAGAAGATTTTGTAGGATGGCTTAGACAAGATAAAGATGGAGCTGCTATTCAATCTGACTGGCGTCCAACTGACCTAAGATTTGGTGAGATTATTTGGCAGACCGATACTGGGCAAATTAACTTCACTATTGGTGAAGAAAAACCATTTATTCCAGGTTACATTCAATCCTTTATTCCCCCCTTACCAAACCCAGGAATCAGAAAAATACCTTTTCCTAGAAATGCGCAAGAGTTGACATTAGCTGCAGCATGGCGATTAACCGAAGATGAGCACACGGTTCTAATATATTGTCCACAAAAAATATCAGTTAATGCATTTGCAAATACCATTATTGATCTACACAAAAGAGGGGCATTGAGATCAGTATTATCAGTTACAGAAGATCGATTAGAACTCGCAAAAATTCTGGGCCGTGAATGGTTAGGGGCTGATCATCCAATTGTTGGGTGTTTGGATATTGGTGTTGCTATACATCATGGTGCTTTACCCACACCTTTCAGAAAAGAAATGGAGAAACTATTACGGGAAGGTATATTAAAAATAACGGTTTCCTCGCCAACTCTGGCTCAAGGGCTTAATTTAGCAGCAACAGTTGTCATTGTACATTCATTATACAGAAATCGAAAACTTATTAAGGCATCTGAGTTCAAAAATGTCGTTGGCAGGGCCGGAAGAGCTTTTATTGATACACACGGTTTGGTGCTTCATCCTATATTTGATAGGCATGCCTGGCGTATACAGAAATGGCATGGCTTGATCAAGGATGAAAATGCCCGGAACATGGAGAGCGGTTTAGTTCTGCTTGTGTCTACACTCTTAAGCCGGATGTCTAAAAGTATTGAAGCCAACACTTCTGATGATGTTCTTGAGTATGTAATGAATAACTCTCAAGCTTGGGCGTTTCCAGATGTTGCGGATGAAACTACTGAACAGAAAGAAGAACAGAAGAACGCATGGAATAAGCACATAGTTTGTTTAGATACAGCTTTACTAAGTTTATTGGGTGAAGAAGAGGTTGCAACAGTTGATATACCAGGCGCACTTGATGCAATCCTTGAATCTTCTTTATGGCAACGACGATTAAACCGACATGAAAATTATTTACAGGCAATATTTAGCTCTGTATTAGTTCAGCGAGGTAAATACATATGGAATGCTACCACCCCTCTTCAACGTAAAGGATATTTTCTTGCTGGGGTTGGTTTAGAAACGGGTAAACTTCTTGACTCGATATCTCAGCAAGCGAATGTTCTTTTAATAAATGCGAATGCATACATCGCATTGAATGATCAGCAAGCTGCAATAACCACGATAACAGATTTAGCGGACTTGGTATTTGAGATACCACCATTTTCTCCTTATTCATTACCTGATGACTGGAAAAACATATTAGCCTTATGGCTAAAAGGTGAAACTCTTACCGAAGGTGCTTTTATAGATATCGATGAATCTCTTAAATTTATTGAAGATGGATTGATTTACCGCCTCACGTGGGGCTTGGAAGCAATAAGAGTTCGTGCACAGGCAAATCAAGATGTAATTATCGATGATAAAACAATAGACGATTATGAGCTTGGATTACTTGTTCCTTGCATTGAGAATGGTACCCTAAATAGAAGTGCGGCTCTTTTAATGCAGGCTGGATTTAATTCTAGAAAGGCAGCCATATATGCTGTGAGTTCTACTGATGCATCTTTCACAAATGGACGTGAATTTAAACGGTGGTTAGCTTCCGATAAAGTTCAAGAATATACACTTACATTAGTGTGGCCAACACCAGAGACATCAAAGCTTTGGTTTACATTTTTAAATGAGTATCAACCTGCGTCCGAAACTACCTGGGATTCAGCTATTGATCAAATACCCGTAGATTGGCATCCAGATTACAGTCCTTTTGCTGGGATGAAAGTGAAATTTTGGAATGGTGAAGAAGGAAATACTCAAGTAATTGCTTCTGATGGAGAGAGAATCGGCAATCTTTACTTTCGATATAGTTCGATTACATCAGGGATTTGTTTTTCGGAAGTAAACGTTGATACCAAGTTTCTTGATGTGACGTACTGGGGGGCAGCAAGCGATCCTTTCGAAAATGGGTTATCATAGGGTTTGATATAACATTTATAATGGCCAAACTATCTATTGATTGTTGTAATGCTATACAGGGTAATAATGAACACTTTTTGATAATTAATTGAAATGGTTATTGTTAAATGTTGCCGGAGGTAACCACTTTAAAATAATTCGTAAAGTATTGGGATATTGATAAACATCCTGAAAAGATAATAAATAGGTGAAACGCCTATGTTGGCGTTTCACCTTGATAGTTCTCTTTTGATTATTTATTTTCAGATAGTTGCATAAACTCCTGCCCAACATGAACCCAACCTTCCTTTAATTTTTTATTTTTTATTTGATAAAAAATATCTAAAACATCCCGTTCTGCTTTAGATATCGTCGCATAATTCACGTCGAAATCAATACTTGAAAAATAATTTAGGTCGACGCCGAATTTTGCTGCAATAATTTCCAGCTTATCAAATGATATTTTATTTTTCCCAGTTTCGTATTTATGAAGTTGTTGAGGGGAGATACCAATGCTTTCGGCAAGGGTTTCCTGTGATAATTTATTTTCTTCCCTGAGTTTCCTTAATTTAGCGCCAACGTCCTGAGTCAAAGTATGTCCTCCTATGTTTATGGAACAACATAGGACTATTTAAGAAACTAATGAATAAACCATGGGTTGATATAATGAGAATTAAGCTGTTACAGCTCAACCTTGGGTTGACATGATATGGTTTTACATATATCTAAAAATTAGGAAATGTTCAAAACAGCTACAATTCAATATTAAGGAGAATTGACATGGACGGAATTTCAGTTAAAGGAATGCAGGAAAACCTTAAATCCCTTGGGCCATATTCAACACTTTTGATAGTTCTCGGATGGTTCATCGCAGCGGGAATGTATTTCACAATGGGAACTTTTTTTACAGCGATTTTGGCGCTTATTATTTTTACAGTGTTGTGTCCTATCGGTATGTTTATCGCAAATAAAATCAGGACAATGGTTCAACCAGACCTTGTTCTGACTTCCGGGGTTGGTGAACTGGTAAAAACAAGGATATACTTTGCAATAGGCCCACAGATTATTGCAATTGTAATTGTTTTAATCCTTTCGGCAAGCGTATTACATATGAAGAGCAGCTTAAATGCAGAAGAAACATATTCTCAAACTGTTGGTGCGCTAAAAAATGCAGATAAGTTGTCAGTGCTTACCAACGAACAGGTTCTTACATTAAGGGAGTATGAAACAAAGGTAGAAGAGATACAGAATCAGCCCTATAAAGAGCTTGAAAAAACAGAGGAATACAAGGCAAGAGTAAAGAAAGAGATTGAGGTACTGTCGTCCATGTTGACGGCAGCAGGTTTAAAAAATAACGGTATATATATAATTGATGAACTTTATATTGATCCGGAATACCTTGCTAACGGTGGGTTGATTTATGATGTAGATAAAGAAACCATACACTTTGAAGCAATAAATCACGGAAACGGCTTAAAAAACTTTCCTTTTTTAACCCTCAGTGAATTGGTTGATGTTCAGTTTGCTGGTACGATTATTAAAGCTTGTAGTGATGAAGTCCGGGAACGTAAACCGCATCATCGGAACTTTACCGTACCAATGGCCCGTGACACTGCTAAAAAACTGAAAGATGCATTCGGAACTTTGAATTTTGACTGGCAGAATGCCAAAATGAGTGACTACATGACAGTGGTATTTTTTGCCCGACTCTCACTAAGCCCAAAAGTTAAGTTGACCATAGTCCGGGCAAATTTTCAGCCGAAGAAATAACACTAATAAAATCTACCACGATAAAATCAGAAATAAAATCATCCGAGGGCCTATAAAGGCCCCCGGATGCTATTTCTGAAAGTCTTCCAGATACATTTTTTCATGTCTGAAATATTATACCGAAACATCTCAGAAACATTATATAAAACCTCAACAGGTTATCGTTCAGGAAATCACCTCTTACCTGTATCGGCGATTTTCTTAGGACCTATTGAATTTCTGTTTATAAATCAACTCGCATTTTTTTAGTTCAGAAGCATATAAACGAGTCGGTTAAATTTTAAACCCTTTGTAATAACACATAATTTAGAACTTGCTTTGAGCGGTAACTCAGTCTATATTTTTTAAAAAAGTTATGAAACCGGCTCAAATCGATTCGATAATTATATTTATTGGAGAAAATAACCAGATTAAAGGAAAGTACATATGGCAAATACATACAATTTATTCATTAGTCATTCGTGGGCTTATGGAGATGCATACGATAAACTAACGGCTATGCTTAATGAAGCAGCATATTTTTCCTACCGCAACCACTCAGTACCTAAAAATAACCCAATTCATAATGCACCTAATCAAAATGCTCTAAGGCTGGCCATTAAGAATAAAATGAATGGGTGCCATGCAATACTCATAATGGCTGGGAAATATGCAACCTACAGTAAATGGATAAATGAGGAAATACAACTTGCAAATAGGGGGTTTTCTAACCCTAAACCGATTATAGCTATCCAACCATGGGGTGCAAAGCAAACTTCACAAGTGGTTTACGAAAATGCTCATGTACTAGTTAATTGGAATACAAATTCTATTATTTCAGGTATCCGTGAGTTTGGGATAAAACCATCATGAACAATATAAATATTCACTCGAAGCCAGCTGCAGAATACTCAGATAAATTTCAAGATCATGCTTTTGAGCAATATAAGATATATCTTGAAATGGCGGATAGAATTTCATCTAGAAGACAATCTGCGAATACATTTTTTGTTTCTATAAATACTATCCTTGTAACTCTTGCGGGGTATGCTAAGGCAGCAACGAATGCAGATACTTTTTTTTATATAGTGACCTCATTAGCAGGCGTCTTTATTTGCTATATATGGTATCGACTTGTCCTTTCATATAAGAACCTAAATTCTGCAAAATTTAAAGTTGTACACGCAATAGAATCTGAGCTTCCTTACAAGCTTTTTGACGCCGAGTGGGCGGCAGTAGGTCGTGGAAAAGATAAAACGCTTTATCAACCGTTCACTGAACTTGAAATGAGAATTCCATGGATATTTGCATCAATACATATTATAGTTTTAATTTACGTTATTCCATGGTCAAAAATATGCTCAAAATTATGGTTATGTGCACATCCCTAACATGTGCTTCACTCGGAACACCCTTGACCTCCATCGGGCCGGGTCTAAGACTTGTCAAACGTACTACTTACATGCTACGTTTGACTCACTTTTAAAACGTGTGCTGTGCCCGGCACACAACAATGCAAATTAACTCGTTGCGACTGGCTTACATCGGCGTTTTTTGAAATACCTTAGTTTTACAAACTTTATTAACTTTTCAATCGTTTTCGTGAATAGCCGCCAGTCGGTTATTTATGGCGTTGGGCATAGGAAATATGGATACGATATCAAAGCTATTTAATATAGCAGATCAATTAGAAAACACTGCGGGAAAAGTTCCTGAAAAGGAATTAGAAAAAATTGAAAGTATTGCCAATGCGGTGGGCAAGTCGTGGAGTGGTTCATGTTTAGGCTATCACTCAAAAGTATATTATAAAAATTTTGAACATGTTCCACCAGGGGCGCGATTTAGTAAAGAATGGGGATTTAAAGATTCCATTGTATTGTCTGAAACTTTGGGGGAATGGGTAGAATATGATTTTGACAATGTTGTCTCGCACATACAGTCAGAAGCTAAGATTACTGATACTGAATTATTTGAAAAGGTAGTTTCTGAAACAACAGAATTATTCGATGACAAACAATCAGAAATATTATCAACGATAACAACTATATTGTCAGCTAATAATGACGACTCTTTCCTTAATGATTTAGTTGAAAAAGTTAGAAATATCAAAGTTTATACACCAAATGACTATTTAAATAGAATTCTTCCATCTGGGCAACAAATGTCCCGTGACACGAACGCAATTCAAGCAGGTATAAAAACTCCCCCTCACATTTTTGTTCTGTCAGCTGTCTTCGCAACAAGGGCTCCTTTTACAGCATGCAAAGATTTAAGCAGAATAGTTAGACGATTAGCCTTCCACATGGAAAACATTAATCAGACTCAAGCACGCTATGAAAGGGTTGGTTCAAAGGTTTTTATCGGTCATGGGCGTTCAGCGGCATGGCGTGATCTCAAAGATTTTATTCATGATAGACTGCATCTACCATGGGATGAATTTAATAGGGTTCCAGTTGCAGGAGTTACAAATATTACCCGTCTTTCAGAAATGCTTGATAATGCAGCTATTGCCTTCATTATTATGACAGCAGAAGATGAACAGGCTGGTGGAAAAATGCACGCAAGAATGAATGTTATACATGAAGCCGGTTTGTTCCAAGGTCGTTTAGGATTTGGAAAAGCAATTCTGTTCGTTGAAGAAGGTTGCGAGGAATTTTCTAATGTCCAAGGATTAGGACAAATTAGATTTCCTACTGGAAACATTTCGGCAATATTTGAAGAAATTCGTAGGGTGTTAGAAAGAGAGAAATTAATAGACTAAAAGTCCAGCCTGTCTCTTCAGACGACAGCAAAAAACCGCCGCGGCTGAGCTTTTCGTTCACAAAATGTGTTGATTTCCCAATGACGCCCGGTACAGATAATATCAAAGCTCCTGCACTCTGTAATCCCATAAAATTTAATAAGATATATTCCGGTTCAGGAGGAAATTGCAAGATTTTTTATATTTTGCCTGAATTTTCGGATGATTCAGGATTTTTAGAAAATTTTGGGCCAGTGTGTAAGGACATCAGGAAACCATCATATACCGGAGCAGTTTCAGGATCTAAAAGTCACCACATTTTCTCAGAAATATATCGTATACAATCCATATACTCTAATTATTAAAAATTTAGGTAAAGTTTATCCGGAAATTGTCTGGAAAAACATCAGGCTTTAAAACACCATAACTCCGACACAATTTGATTACGATAAAACCCATATCCATTTTTTACACAGAGTCGGGAAAAAGCATGATGTATTTCCTGTCAGCATTCGGTATATAGTATTATATATAAGAGCTTAGTAAATATTCTAAAGAGATTCATAATAATTAAGACTATATAATATTCTTAATACAATCATAAATTCTGTTGCTAACTGAAAGATTCTACATACACCTATTCCGTTTCCTGCAATAACAACTCAGATCGTACAATCTTTAACATAATCTTCAGCTGTATACTCCTCACTATCAAGCCAGAAACATCTCATGAATATTCAGGTATATATTATTAACCTGAGATTGCAGAAAGTCTCTTTAAATCCATTTTAACCAAGCCCGGTTCGGTCATCCGTTCCGGGCTTATCTATTTTTAACGTATTTAAAATTCAGGAGTCAGAATATGTCAGATGCAATATGTCCGATCTGTAAATCAGATGAAAATGTTGTTTTATTAAAGACCAACAAGAAGATTGGTGCTGCTGTCGGAGGTACAACCGGGGCAGCAGCAGGATACTGGGGTGCAAGAAAAGGCTCTGAAATAGGCTGTACCATTGGCTCTGTTATCCCGATAGTCGGAAAACCGGTAGGTTCCGCTCTCGGTGGTCTCGCAGGAGCAATTGCAGGGTTTTTGGGTGGGAGCACAATCGGGTCAGAAATCGGTGAACACGTAGATGTTCACATTGTAAATCGTTATCACTGTAATCAATGTGAAATTAATTTTGAAGGTTAACACTGAATTAATACCCGTAAATACCTTTATTTAAAATCTCAGGAGAAGCAGATATGAACTATACCGAGTCAGAGTTCTGGAAAGATTTAAAATCAGGAAAGATAGCCTGTATGATTAAGGAAAAATCAGCAGGTCAAAGTGTGGCAAGTGCAATAGAAGTATATAACGTTATGAAACCGTTATATGCCAAAGAGGATGACGTTGAAGTTTTATACTGTCTGTTCCTGAACGGTAAAAATAAAATTCTTTCAGTTGAGAAGATGTTCACAGGGAGCATTTCAGGTGCAGCAGTATATCCAAGGGAAATTATAAAGAAAGCCCTTCACTTTAAGGCAGCAGCGGTAATATTAGTCCATAATCACCCGTCAGGTGATACAACACCGTCTCAGGATGATCAGAATGTAACCCGGAAAGTAGTTGTTGCTTTGTCCAGCATTGACATAAAATTGCATGACCATATCATTGTCGGGGATGGTTATTACAGTATGGAGGAGGATGGATTGATCGAAAGTATGAGATCCCCTGCTTTAATATCTATATAAATATAAGGTTAATTATCCGGTTAATTATCGATAAAGAAGCAATATTAACCGGATAATATGCTTTATATAGTATATTTTAAAGGGATAATTATTCATTTAAAAAAAGGTGACCTTAACCCTTGCAGTATTGAAAAAATTATTAATGTCACATAAAATACAACTTGTTATTCAGACTTCTTTTGTTGAGGGGATACCAAAAATATCTGGAATATGTTCCCGTGTTTTTCGCGCAATATTCAATAAACAATATTTAGTATTTTTCTGCTTAGGTAAACAAAAATGATTCCCCCAAAATAAATTACTTGACAGGCAGAGCTTCTATTGTTTATTGAACATGTAATTGATATCATATTTCACTATAGTGATTAAATGCAGCTGCAAAGATCATGATCTAAATTGTTTGTTTTAAAAGTACCATTAGAGCGGGACCTCTTATAACCCCACACTAAGAGTTATTCTCTTAAATATTCATCGTACCATTAGAG
>JQIA01000503.1_pt1 | contig 19883 bp, 25 predicted proteins | sample 811431 | NCBI WGS metagenome assembly JQIA01 (sample SAMN02998118, study PRJNA258478) | marine sediment metagenome | biome: marine; feature: seafloor; material: sediment; isolation source: oil-polluted sediment collected from 3 locations (0.5 km, 0.7 km and 0.9 km)... | place: USA: Gulf of Mexico ...
ATATCTGCAGCAATGGGAGGTTGTCAGGCAGAAATAGGCGTGTCTTCTGCAATGGCAGCAGGAGCTTTAACAGAATTGTTGGGTGGTACAGCAGCACAATGTTTATCGGCCGCAGAGATTGCAATGGAACATCATTTAGGTTTAACATGCGATCCTATTGGAGGATTGGTACAAGTGCCTTGTATAGAAAGGAATTCTATGGGAGCAATAAAAGCGATTCATGCAGCAGAAATTGCTTTAGAGACAGATCCAAAAGAATCTTTGGTGCATTTAGATGAAGTAATTGATACCATGTGGGAAACAGCCAAAGACATGAATAAAAACTATAAAGAAACTTCTGAAGGAGGTTTGGCAGTTACTGTTAGGCTTGCAAATTGTTAGGTTCTTGTTTTTAAGTATTTTATGAACATTATTGAGGTATTGTTTATTTTACTTCAATTTTTTTGCCTAAAAATTTAGGTTTCACATTAAATAATATATCGACAAAAACTTTAACTCTCGCTAAATATTCTCTTAATTGTGTTTTAAAACCTAATCTATTTGTTACATCTTTAGCATTAAAACCTATTGCTTTTATACCAAAATGTTCTGCTAAATAAATGGCTCTTTCATTATGAAATTCTTGCGAAATCATCGTGACAGTATTTTGACCGAAAATTTCCTTTAACCTTACAACAGAATCTAAAGTTCTAAAACCTGCATAATCTAAAAATATTTTATTTTCAGGAATTCCCTTTTTTAGCAATTCGTCTTTAAAATCTTGAGGTTCATTGTTATTATGAGTTCTATTATCACCACTAATTAAAATATATTCTATTTTTCCTGATTTAAATAATTTTGCAGCAGCATTTACTCTATAAATAAAGTAAAGATTTTTTTGACCATTCATTAAGTTTTTTGAAGTTCCTAATAATAACCCTACTTTATTTTTAGGAATTTTATCTGTACTTCTAAATACTTTTTCTTTTGCATTATTATTTACAATTAAGTTCGAAAAAAGAACTGCAAGAGCACAGAGAATAAAAAAATAAAAAGTAATTTTTTTGAATATTTTAAACCGTTTATTTTTCATTTATCTTGTGAAAAATAATTCTGTTTCTGTAGACATTTCTTCAGAAAAACGATATTTATCAACATCAAAACCTTTTAACTCTTCAATCGTTTTTACATTGTTATCTAAAATATAACGAACCATTAATCCACGTGCTTTTTTAGCAAATGTCATAATCGTTTTATATTCTCCGTTTTTGAAATCTTTAAAAACAGGAGTAATCATTGGCACTTTTAAAACCTTTTTAGGAATCACTTTAAAGTATTCTGCACTCGCTAAATTAATTAGTAATTCATCATCTTCTAATTCTTTATTTAAAGACTTAGCAACTGTGTCATCCCAAAATTTGTAAAGGTTTTCAGTTCTTCCAACTTTAAGTTTTGTTCCCATTTCTAAACGGTAAGGCTGAATTAAATCTAAAGGTTTTAAGACTCCATATAAACCAGATAAAATTCGCAAACGTTCTTGTAAAATCGGTAGTTTTTTTTCTTCTAAAGAATTTACATCAATTCCTAGAAAAACGGCACCGGTAAAAGCATAAATAGCTTGTTTTGAGTTTTCTGATGTAAAAGGAGTTTTCCAAGTTTGATTACGTTCATAATTTAACGATGCCAAATCATCAGAAATTTTCATGAGGTCTGATAATTTATTTTTTGAAATCGTTTTTAGCTTTTTATTCAGTTTTTCTGATTTTTCTAAAAAACAAGGCTGCGTATGTAAACTTGTAGGTACTTTACTTTCGAAATCTAAAGATTTTGCCGGAGATATAATGATTTTCATTGAATACTTTATTGATAAGGTAAAAATACAATTGATAAAAGAAACCGCAAACTTTTAAGAATGTAATAACTGATATTAAAATAACAATTACTGATGTTATAAATTTTGTTCACTCCAAAAAGATAATTCTGAGTTTAGATTTTAACCCCTGACATTTTTTGTCATCATCAAGAATACATTTGTAGTCTTATTAATCATAAAAAAGGATACACATGAAAAATGCGATTAACTGGTTTGAAATACCAGTATTAGATTACGAAAGAGCTAAAAAATTCTATTCAACAATTTTAGATTTAGAAATTACTGATTTTCACATGCCAGAAAAAAACATGAAATATGGTATTTTTCCTTATGATATGGAAAATAGAGGAGTAGGTGGGGCAATTGTACAAATGGAAGAAATGAAACCTTCTACTGATGGATCTACGGTATATTTAAATGGGGGAGATGATTTAAACGTAGCTTTACATAAAATTGAAGCTGCTGGAGGAAAAATATTTATGCCAAAAACAGATATTGATGAAAATGGGTTTATTGCTCAGTTTTTAGATACTGAAGGGAATAGAGTTGCGCTTCATTCCATGGGGTAAATTTTAATCGCAGGGCGATAGCCAAGGGTTTAATTCCCCTATGCTTGCATCTCGAGGAACTTTAATTTAGCGAATCCTTCTTGGGTTCGCTATCTTTGTTTTCTATGTCACAATTATCTAGACTCATATCAATTCTTACTTTGTTAAAATCGAAACGATTGTTAACAGCAACAGAACTGTCTAAAAAGTACGATGTAAGCATTAGAACAATTTACAGGGATATTAGAAAGTTAGAGGAAGCGGGTGTGCCTGTTTATACTATAGAAGGTAGAGGTTATAGTTTAATGGATAATTATACAGTGGCACCTGTACAATTTTCAGAAAAACAAGCAAACGCCTTAATTACTGCGCAACATATTGTAAACCAGTCTAAAGATGTGTCTTTTGTAAATGACTTTAATGATGCTTTAACTAAAATTAAATCTGTCTTTAAAAGTTCGATTCAAGAGAAAAGTGAACTTTTAAATGATAAAATTCATGTATTTAATTGGGAATATGAAGAGTTTTCTAGTAATGCCTTATCAGAAATTCAGTTGGCAACCACTAATTTTAATTATATAGAAATTAATTATCAAAAAGCAAATGACCCTACAGTTTCTTTTAGAAAGATTGAACCTTGTGCCATGTATTCTACAAATCATAAATGGATTTTAATTGCATGGTGTCATTTAAGAATAGAATATAGAGCTTTTAGAGTTGATAGAATAAAACACTTTAAAATTTTAGAAGACAAATTTGAAGACCGGAAATTTAGTATTCAAGATTATTTTGCTTCTTGTCCTTATGAAGGTAAATAACTATCTTTTTTTAGTAAGTTTTAATTTTTAATATCGACAAAAAACCATGAACAAATCGTTACTTTTTTTACCTGATATTTCTGGATTTACAGAATTTGTTCAAACTACAGAAGTAGAACATAGTCAGCATGTAATCTCAGAATTATTAGAAGTTTTAATTGCTGCTAACACAGAAAACCTACAGCTTGCAGAGATAGAAGGAGATGCTTTGTTTTTTTATAAGGAAAATGAAATTCCTTCTTTAGAAAGGTTATTGGCATTGTCAGAAAATATATTTACTGCATTTTATAGTCATTTAAGATTACTAGAAAAGAACAGAATTTGCCCTTGTAACGCTTGTTCTTCTGCACCGAAATTGCAATTGAAAATTATTGCACATTGTGGAGAGTTACAGTTTTTAACAGTTCAGAATAATAGAAAACCATTTGGGAGTCAGGTGATAGAAGCGCATCGTTTAATGAAAAATTCTGTGGCAAGTGATAATTATGTTTTGTTCAGTAAAGAGTTAACAGATTATATTGGTTTGTCTGATATGTATCAATCAAAATTGTATGATTTTAAATTAGGGTTTGATAACTATGATGGAAAAAAATTAGCGTATTTATTTTCTGTGATAGATAATACCAATTTAAAATTAAAACCTTTTTTGAGCTCTAATAAAATTTCTTTTGATAAGAAACCTTCATTAGTTTTTGAAAAAGAATTTCCTATTTCTGCTATGAACTTATTTGAAAGCATCACTGATTATTCTTTAAGAAGAAATTGGACTGACGGAGTTGATGATTTAATTTTTAATGAAAACGAAGTTACTAGATTAGGGTCAGAGCATGTGTGTGTTATTAATGAAAAACATTTAAATTTTAAAGCAGTTACCAAACAAGGTAAACCTGGGCAGTTGGTTTATGGAGAAATGACAACAAGCGCACCATTAGTAGATAAGTTATATCAATTCTATATGGTAACTCCATTAAAATCCAATACTTGTCGTCTAACTTTAGAGTGTTATTTTGAAGCAAAATCACCTTTTAAAAAGTTACTTATTTTTGTGATCCTAAAAAGGGTGTTCAAAAAAAACATACAACTTTCAATAAATAAGTTGTTTGATTTCGTAATTACCAAGAATAATTTATAACTTTATCCAAACTATTTTGCTTTTTATTTCCAAAGAGCAAAAACCAACTTAAATATATTTGAGTAAAGACACTGAACTTGTAAAAAAGTTACAAAACCCTTCACTAAAAGATGCTGCTTTTAGTGAGTTACTTGATACCTATCAAGAACGCTTGTATTGGCATATTAGAAAAATAGTTAGTACTCATGAAAATGCCGATGATGTTTTGCAAAATACATTTATTAGAGTGTATAAAAGTATCCAAAAGTTTGAGGGAAAGAGTAATTTACATACTTGGATGTACAGAATAGCATACAATGAATCTATCCGATTTTTAGAGAAGAACAATAAAAAAAGATATGATAATATAGATGAGGTTTCTGAGTCTCATTTAGAAGTTTTATTTGAAGATGAATATTTTGATGGTGATGAAATTCAAAAAAAACTGCATACAATTATTGATGGATTTAATGATAAACAAAAAAGGGTTTTTCAAATGAAATATTTTGATGACTTAAGTTTTAGAAAGATATCTGAAATTTTAGAAATATCAGAAAGCACATTAAAGTCAACATATTATACCACCGTAAAAATCATTGAAGAAAAAATATTTTTATAAATCCAAACTATTTTTAAAAGTTTGGGTCTAACTACTATATTATGGAAAAATCAACAGAAAATAACAGCGAAAAAGACTTTTTAAAAGAAGGTCTTAAGGGTGATATTTCTAAACATCATAAAAAATATTTAGGAACTGACATCCCAGAAGGGTATTTTTCGAAATCTAAAATGTCAATATTAGATAAGATAAAGGAAGACTCCAAAATTGAAGCACCTAAAGAGATTAAAAAACAATTGGTTTTTTGGATGCAACCTCTGTTTAAATATATTGCAGCTGCATCTTTAGTTTTTATACTGAGTTTAACCGTTTGGTTACAAAATTTAAATAATGTTGATGTTATAGATGATACCAATTTTGAGTTATTAGCTTTTTCAGATGATGTATTATTAGACTCCTTATTATTAGAAGAAGAAGAGGTGGATGCTTTTACAGATGCAACCTTATTTAACGAAATTTTGGTGAGAGCAGAACTTTCTGAACAAAAATTAGATAATTTAATTTTAGATAATTTAATTTTAGGCGACTCATTATTAGATGATTATATTGATGATGAATTGTTAGAAACTATTGTATTGTGAAAAAAAAATAAAAAATTTCAAACTATTTTAAAAAGTGCAGTTCTAACTAATAGAAACAATTATTAATTAAAAACTTACACATTATGAAAACTTCAAATTTTAAAGAAAGCATTTTTAAATCTAGTATTTTATTTTTTACAATTACAGCTTTTATTTTATCAGCTTTAGTGTTTACATCTTGTTCAGATTCAGAATCTGTTGATGGTCTAGAAGTAGATAATTCTGCATTAATAGAAAAAATTGAAAGTGCAACTAAAGTAGCAGTGACATCAGCAAGTTTACCATCAGAAACAGAAGCAGCTTTTAGTGGAGATTTAGCAGATAGTTATGTTACAAGTGCACAATTAGCAGCAGGTTTAGGGTATAAAGTAGAAATTACAACGGATAATGCATCTAGAGAAGAAGCTAAGAGTGATGTTTATTTTTCTTTATCAGGAAAACAGTTGGCAGATACAAACCATAAAAGGAATAAGAAAAGAAATAAATGTTTTGAATTTGTATACCCTGTAGATTTTATTATGGCGGATGCTACCTCAATTACATTAACGAGTAAAGATGATTGGAGCTTAATTAGAGCTTGGTATGATGCAAACCCTGATACAACAGAAAGACCAGAATTAGTATTCCCTGTAGATGTAACTTTAGAAGATGGTACAGTGCAAACTTTAATTGATAGCACAGAATTGGCAGCAGTAAAAGATTCTTGTAGAAAAGGAAAAGATAAAAGAAAATGTTTTAAATTAGTATTGCCAGTAAGTTTTACAATGGAAGATGCTAGTGTAATTGATGTTGCGGAAAGAGCAGATTTTAAATTGTTAAGAGAATGGCGTAAAGCAAACCCAGATGCAACTGTAAAACCAGCTTTAAATTTCCCTGTAGATGTTATATATAAAGACGATACTACAGCAACTATAAATGATCAAACAGAATTTGATGAAGCTAAGGCTGCTTGTAAAATATAATTTATAAATTAGCACTTTAGATTTTAAGAGTTAAAAACAATAAAAATGAAATTGAAAACCATCATATTAACTTTAAACTTTCTTAGTTTGATGCTATTTAATACAACAGTTTTTGCTCAAGACTCTAGTTTTAACTTAATTCAAAAAGAATTAACAAAACAGCAAAGAGATTTATTACAGAATGAAAAAGAAGTAATGAAAGTAAATCGAGAAGCTTTTAAAGCATCGCTAACCAAAGAACAATTATCTATTTTAAGAGATAAAACAATTTCTAAAAATGAAATTAGAAAACGTTTGGTAGCTACATTTTCTAATAATCAAAAAAGTATGGTAAAGAATCAACAAGTTAGTTTGAGGAAAACCAGAGATAATTTTAGAAAAACATTGACAGGTGAGCAAAGAAAAATGTTGAAAGAGCGAATTGATAAAATTAGAAAATCAAAAGATAGAGGAGAACTTAAAGATGGACCAAGAGTAAATAATGCTAATAATGGTAAGAAAAAACGAAATAGGGGAGGAAATTAGCTTTTAACTATTTATGATACATCATCTATATCAAGAATTAAAAAACACAATTAAGGTTTTTGGGTTGCTATTGTTTTCAATAGCAACCTCTTTTTGTTCTTATGCACAAGAAGAAGTTTTTGAGGATTTAGATGGTTTAATTGATGAACTTTTTTTTAACGATCAACAATTTTTAGATGAGTTAATAGAAAGTGATTTTTCGTATCATTTTTTATATACTTCTGTTTCTTATAATAGTAATACTTATTTTTCAGGTAGAGATTCTGGCACAGATCAATTTAATGTGATTCCTCAGGTTTCTTATTATCATTCTTCAGGATTTAATGCCAGTATTTCAGGAATTTATTACGAAAATTTTGACCCAAATTGGGATTTTACAAGTGTTTCATTGGGGTATTTTAATTCCATAGGAAAAAAGAAAAATATACTTTACAATTTAGGGTATACCAAGTATTTTTATTCTGAGGATTATGATGATTTTACAAATTCTTTGGATGTTAGTATTGGTATTAGAAATAAAAAAAGAACTTTAGGTACAACAGTATCTGCTTCTTATCTTTTTGGAACAGACAATTCTTATCAAATTGTATCGAATACCTTTGCTAATTTTACTTTAAAACGAGCTACAAATTTCGCAATACGATTTAGACCAAGTATCAATTTAATTATAGCAAAACAGACATTATCTGTTCAACAATATGTTTTTACAAACGGACAAAGATTATTGCAAACACTTAGTTATGATATTTTTGATTTACTAAATACACAATTAAATTTCCCTATTTCTCTAACTATGAATTCTTGGGATTTTGAATTAGGATATAATCTAAATTTACCAAAAGCAACAGCTACAGAAAGTGATTTACAAACTACAGGTTTCTTTAATGTATCAGTTGGTTATATGTTTGATTTGAATAAATAAAGTGTAAAACTTTTTATTTATCATTATTAATCGTAATATTGCGATAAATAAATTAAAATGGGGTTAACCAAGTCAGAAATATTTACAGAAGAACAAAATGAAATTGCAGCAATTGCAAAAGTTTTAGGACATCCGGCAAGAATTGCAATTTTAGAGTTTCTAATCAAGCTTAAATCTTGTGTGTGTGGAGATTTGGTCAAAGACATTGGATTAGCACAACCAACAATTTCTCAGCATTTAAAGGAGTTAAAAAAAGTAGGAATTATTAAAGGTACAGTAGAAGGTACTAGTGTTTGTTATTGTATCGATCAAGAAAATTGGGATAAAATAAAAAATACATTAGGTCAGTTTTTAAATAAGAATTCAACAGGAACGTGTTGTTAAAAAATTAAAATTATGAAATTATCAGAAATTAAAAATCATTTAAAAGGTTTAGAGAAAATAGCGTTTCAATTACCAAACGGAGATTTAGTTCCAAGTCATTTTCATGTAACGGAAGTGGGTAAAATAACCAAAGACTTTATTGATTGTGGAGGTAAAGTAAGGAGTGAAGCTGTCATTAATTTTCAACTATGGGAAGAAAATGATTATGATCACAGGTTGCATCCAGAGAAATTAGTTCATATTATTGAATTGTCTGAAAAGGTTTTCAAGTTTGACGATTTAGAAATTGAAGTAGAGTATCAAGGAGAGGAAACCATTGGTAAATACAATCTAGATTTTGATGGAACGAACTTCTTATTGACTTCAAAAATTACAGCTTGTTTAGCTAAAGAAGCTTGTGGAATTCCTGTAGAAAAAACGAAGATTAAAATCGCAGAAGCAGTAGGTTCTTGTTGTGATCCAAGTGCTGGTTGTTGTTAATTAATTATATAAGAGAAAAGAATGAAAGAAATGTGGGATAGCAGATATGCTACAACGGATTATGCTTACGGAATTACTCCAAATGTTTTTTTTAAGGACACGGTCAAGAAATACAATCTTAAAGGTAAAATACTTTTACCTGCAGAAGGAGAAGGTAGAAATGCTGTTTTTGCTGCTAAAAATGGATTAGAAGCTATCGCATTTGATATAAGTATAGAAGGAAAAAATAAAGCTTTAAAGTTATCTAAACAAGAGAATGTCGAAATCAAATATGAAGTTGGAGATTTTTTTGAATTAGATTTAATTCATAGAAAGTATGAATCTGCGGCTTTGATTTTCGCACATTTCCCTCCACCGCTTTTATCTAAATATCATAAAAAAATAGGTGATTTAATTTTGCCTAATGGAATCATAATTTTGGAGGGTTTTAGTAAAAATAATCTAAAAAATAGTGCAGAAAATTCAGATATAGGAGGGCCAAAGAAAGTTGAAATGTTATTCTCAAAAGAGTCAATTAAAAAAGATTTTCCTGATTTTGAAATCCTTCTACTTGAAGAAAAAGAAGTTGAATTGACAGAAGGAAATTTTCATAATGGTACGGGAAGCGTAATAAGATTCATCGGGCGAAAAAAATAATAGTAAAATTAAAAGGGTTAGAAGTTCTGGTGTATTAAAAATCTACGGCACGTACTGTTATCCTGAAAATGTATACCAAAAAAAAACAACGATTAAGATTTTTATCTTAATCGTTGCTTTTTTATAATAGAGCAATTAAAAATTTACTCTTCCAATTCTATATTTTTAGAATTCTCAGAATACGTTCTCCATTTTTCTAAACATTCAACAATATCTTGAGGAACATCAGAATTAAACTGCATAAATTCTCCGGTTGTTGGGTGTGTAAATCCTAATGTTTTTGCGTGTAAAGCTTGTCTTGGTAATACTTTAAAACAATTGTGTACAAATTGCTTGTATTTGGTAAAGGTTGTTCCTTTTAAAATAGCATCACCTCCATAACGTTCATCATTAAACAGAGTGTGACCAATATGTTTAAAGTGCGCTCTAATTTGATGTGTTCTTCCTGTTTCTAATTTACACTGCACCAAAGTTACATAGGTTAAACGTTCTAAAACTTTATAGTGAGTTACAGCATGTTTTCCGAAATCTCCATCAGGAAAAACAGCCATTTGTAAACGGTTTTTTAAACTACGTCCAATATTACCTTCAATTCTACCTTCATCCTCTTCAACATTTCCCCAAACTAAAGCATAATATAAGCGCTCTGTAGTTCTATCAAAAAATTGCTTAGACAAGTTTGTCATTGCAAATTCAGTTTTTGCAACCACTAATAATCCACTTGTGTCTTTATCAATTCTATGCACCAAACCTGGTCTTTCGTTAGAATTTGTAGGCAAATTTTCTATATGATGAATTAAGCCGTTTACCAAAGTACCAGAATAATTACCATGACCTGGGTGCACAACCATCCCTGCAGCTTTGTTAACAACAATTACAGCATCATCTTCGTAGACAATGTCTAAAGGAATATCTTCTGCCACCAATAAATTTTCTGCTGGCGGATATGATAAAACAACCCTAACAACATCATTTGGTTTTACTTTATGATTCGATTTTACGGCAATGTCATTCACAAAAATATTACCAGCTTTGGCAGCTTGTTGTATTTTGCTTCTTGTTGCATTTTCAATAAAGTTCATCAAGTATTTATCAACTCTTAAAGGCTCTTGCCCTTCACTTGCAGTAAATCTGTAGTGTTCGTACAAATCATCATTTTCAATATCTTCAGAATTGTTTTCTTGCATGGTTTCATTTTAATTTCTGAGTTGCAAAGTTGCAGAACTTCAGAATAATAACTTTTTAAAGTGAAAAAGTTATGGATTTTTATTTTTGCTTAGGCCTATTTTAATTTCTATTTCCATCACCTAAAACCAACTCTATAATAGAGTTTTTAGGTAATTCATCATTCGGATTTACAATTTTTCCATTATGCCTTAATCCTCTCACTACATCTTTACCAATATCTTTTACGTATGTATATTCTGTACCCACAACAAAACCAATGGCTCTTAATTCAGAAATTGCCTGTCTTTTTGTACGTCCGTTTAAATCAGAAACTGTAATGTCTCTGTATTTAGATGGATTTAAAGTCAAATAAATTTTACGTTTTTCTTTTACAAAATCACCAACTTCCGGACTTTGTTCTATCACAGATCTTTTAGGATATGTAGGATTGTAACTTGCGCTATCAATTACTTTAAAACCTAAGCCTAATGCATTTAAGGTTTTTTCTGCTTCCGTAATTGTTAGTTTATGTAAATCAGGAACTTGTATTTTTTGATCATGATTTGTAGTTACATTCAACCAAAATTTTAAAGAAAAAATAATGATCACTAAACCAACGATTGCAAATGCAATTTGTTTAAAAAAAGATTTACTTTTAAGAAACTGAAAAATACTCATTTTTTGATTTTTTAGAACATACAAAGATATAAAAACTAAACGTTGTTGTTTCTATTTATATTTTGATAAATTTGTTTTTATTATTTTAGATTGATGAAAAAAAATATAGCTATTGTAATGGGTGGGTTTTCATCCGAAGTAAACATTTCTTTAACGAGTGGAAATGTTGTTTATAATCATTTAGATAAGGAGAAATATACCCCTTTTAGAGTTCATATTTTAAAAGAAAAATGGGTTGCTTTAGATGACGAAGAAAATGAATATTTGATAAACAAGAACGATTTTTCTTTTGTACTCAATAACAAGGTCATCATTTTTGATTGTGTGTTTAATGCAATTCATGGAAATCCCGGCGAAAATGGAGAATTACTTGCGTATTTTAATTTAATAGGAATCAAACATACTTCTGCGCCTTTTTATCAAATGGCATTAACTTTTAATAAAAGAGATACCTTAAGTGTTGTTAAAGAATACGGAATTAAAACGGCAATTTCTATTTATTTAAATAAAGGGGATATTGTAAATCTTGATGAAATTATAGACAAAGTTGGTTTGCCATGTTTTATAAAACCGAACAATGCGGGGTCTAGTTATGGTATTTCTAAAGCACATACAAAAGAAGATATTTTACCAGCAATTGAAACCGCTTATAAAGAAGATTCCGAAATATTAATTGAATCTTTTTTAGACGGAGTAGAAGTTTCTGTTGGGGTTATTCAGTATAAAGGAGAGACCAAAGTTTTACCAATAACTGAAATTGTTTCAGAAAATGATTTCTTTGATTATGAAGCAAAATACGAAGGGAAATCGCAAGAGATTACACCTGCAAGAATTTCATCCGAAGAGCAAAGTAAGGTAGAAGTAATAGCAGAAAAGGTGTATAAAATTTTAAACATGTCTGGTTTTTCTAGATCAGAATTTATTTTTGTTAATGGAGAACCTCATTTCTTAGAAATGAATACCGTACCAGGTTTAACCGAAGATAGTATTTTGCCACAACAAGCAAAAGCAGCAGGTATTTCATTAAGTGAACTTTTTGAAAATGCCATAGAGTCAGCTATTAGATAAGTAATTTTGTCTTGGTTCATGATTTAAATTAATCAACTTTATAATTTATGAGACAAGAGACAAGAGACAAGAGACAAGAGACAAGAGACAAGAAGCAAGAAGCAAGATGATTTGAAACAGGATAAGATATCTTGAAATAGAATCAAAGAATAGTGATTCATGTGTCAAAATAATCTAAAAAATAAAATGATGAAAAGACATAACTTTAAGAAATTCCAAATTTGGAAAGAAGCTATTGAACTAGTTACTTTATGTTATAAATTTACATCAACTTTACCAGATTATGAAAAATTTGGTTTGGTTAGTCAGTTAAATAGATGTGCTGTTTCTATTCCTTCAAATATATCTGAAGGAACAAGTAAGAGAACGAATAAACATTTTACAACATATTTAGAACCTAGTTTAGGTTCTGCTTTTGAGTGGGAAACACAAATTATAATATGTAAAAATTTAAATTTTTTATCTGAAGATAACTTTTTAGATTTTGAGAAAAGAATAAATAAATTACAACAAAAAATATCAAATTTCATAGATTCATTAGACAAGTAGTTTTGTCTTGGTTCATGATTCAAATAAATCAATTTTAACATTTTTTTAAACAAATGAAAAGAGCAATATTTCCAGGGTCATTTGATCCCATTACTTTAGGGCATTATGACATCATTGAAAGAGGTGTAAAATTATTTGATGAACTTATCATTGCCATTGGTGTAAATGCAGATAAAAAATATATGTTTTCTTTAGAACAACGTAAAAAATTTATTGAAGATTGTTTTCAGCACGAACCAAAAATAAAGGTGGTTACGTATGAGGGATTAACGGTTCAATTTTGTCAAGATAATAATGTAGATTTTATTTTCAGAGGATTAAGAAATCCAGCAGATTTTGAGTTTGAAAAAGCAATTGCCCATACAAATAGAGATTTAGGACCTATAGAAACCGTCTTTTTATTAACAGCGGCAAGTACTTCTTATATTTCTTCTTCTATTGTACGAGATGTGATTAGAAATGATGGGGATTATACAAAATTGGTTCCAGAAGCTGTGAGAGTTAAATAAATTTAGGCTGAATTTATTTCAGCATCTTTTAAAAATTTAAATGAAAAAAATAATCCTATTTTCGCTTTTATTGATTCTATTTTCTTGTGATAATTCATCCAAAGAAAATATAGATTTCACCACACTTTTCGAAACATCAGAAGGCACTGAAACACCAGAATATAAAAACGTAATTTCTTATTACACAAAACTATCTGAAGCATATAGCCAAATTTCATTGTTCACTTTTGGACAAACAGATTCAGGAGAACCTTTGCATTTGGTGGTCTATAATAGAGAAGGGGTTTATAATGTTGATGAAATTAAGAATTCCTCAAAAAATAGAATCTTAATAAATAACGGAATTCATCCTGGAGAATCAGACGGAATTGATGCATCCATGTTGTTGATGAGAGACATCGTTCAAAATGATTCTTTAATAGAGAAATATAAAAATTCGATTATTTGTGTAATTCCTGTCTATAATATTGGTGGTTCTTTAAATAGAAATTCACACACAAGAGCAAATCAAAATGGGCCAAAAGAATATGGTTTTAGAGGAAATGCTAGAAATTACGATTTAAATAGAGACTTTATAAAACAAGATACCAAAAACGCAGTTGCTTTTGCTGAAATTTTTCATGCTGTAAATCCGGATGTTTTTATAGATACGCATGTAAGTAATGGTGCAGATTATCAATATGCTATTACACATTTGTTTACACAACATAATAAATTAGGAGGCAGTTTAGGAACGTTTTTACATGATGAAATGCGTCCTAAATTTGAAGAATCTCTTCAAGAAAAAGACATTAATATTACACCTTATGTAAATGTTTGGGGTACTATTCCTGAAGCTGGATGGTCACAGTTTTTTGACTCTCCAAGATATTCTACAGGTTATACAACATTGTTTCATACGTTAGGTTTAATGGTAGAAACGCACATGTTGAAACCTTATAAAGTTAGAGTAGCTCAGACGTATGAATTACTGTTTTCTGCTTTTGATTTTACAGAAGAGAATTCACAAACAATTAAAGATTTAAGGTCTAAAGCTGCTGATGAGATTTTAGCTAAAAACACCTATCCCATTCATTTTAAAGTGGATAAAGAAAAACATAGAACCTTACCTTTTAAAGGGTATGAAGGCGAAATGATTGATAGTAAAGTAACCAATGGAAAAAGGTTGTTTTACAATAGAAATAAACCTTTTGAAAAAGAAGTAAAGTATTACGATGAATTTGTAGCAACTAAAGAAATTACTATCCCTAAAGCGTATGTTTTACCCAAAGGACTCCATGATGTTATAGAACGATTGGGGAACAATAATATTGAGTATTCTCGTTTTAAAAATGATACAACCATTGCTGTTGAGGTAAGCCATATTAAAGATTTTGAAAGTAGAAAAACGCCGTATGAGGGGCACTATCTACATTATAATACTACGGTTAAAAAATCAGTAGAAACACTCAATTTTAAAGAGGGAGATGTATATATACCAACGAATCAAAACGGAGTGCGTTATTTGTTAGAAACACTAGAAGCAGAAGCAACAGATTCCTTTTTTAATTGGAATTTCTTTGATACTATTTTACAGCAAAAAGAAGGGTATTCTTCGTATGTTTTTGAAGATACGGCAGAGAAGATTTTGGCAGAAAATCCATCTCTAAAAAAGGCTTTTGATGAGAGGTTAAAGTCAGATTCAAAATTTGCAGAAAGCACAAGAATACAATTGAATTTTATATATAAAAATTCTCGTCATTATGAAAAAGCGTATCTACGAGTACCTGTTTTTAAAGTTTTTTAAATGTATATTTTGATGAGATTATTCTTTTTAACTTTATGTATGATTATTTTAATAGGATGTAACCATAGTTCTAGCCCTGTAAAAAAGAATCTAAAAGAAATTGCAAAAGAAATTATGGTTGATGCAAAAAACTGTGCGTTAATTACGATTGATTCTCTAGGAGTTGCGCATGCAAGAGCCATGGATCCTTTTGTGCCCGAAGAAGATTTTACAGTGTGGATGGCTACAAAACCTAAGAGTTTAAAAGTGCAGCAAATTCAAAAAAATAGAAATGTAACCTTATATTATTTTGATGCAAAAAGTATAGGATATGTTACTTTACAAGGAGAAGCAAAGATTGTTGATACCCAAAAAGAGAAAGAAATCTATTGGAAAACAGCATGGGAGAACTTTTATAAAAATAGAACTACAGATTATATTTTAATAAAATTTACACCGATTAAAGTAAATGTAATCAGTGAAAAATATAGTATTTTAGGAGCCTCAATGACTTGGGCAGTTCCGGAATTAAATTTGAATAATTGAAATAAAAAGAAAAAATGAAAAAAAGAACAAAAACGCTAATATTAATAACTACCGTATTTTTAATGATTGGATGCAAAACAAAACAAGAAGAAAGTTTTTCTTTTTACGTTGGTACTTATACTCAAAAAGACTCAAAAGGAATTTATAAATATCAAATAGATTCAGAAGGTGAATTCAAAAAAATAGGTTTGGTTGCAGAAACAATTAATCCCACTTTTTTAGCGAAATCAAAAGATCATAAAACACTATTTGCTGTTGGTGAAACAGATGTAAATGGTACTGGATTTATTAAATCATTTAAAATTAAAAAGGATACTTTACAACTAATCAGTAAAGAAGGATCTGGTGGAGCAGGACCTTGTTTTGTTGCTCTAAATGATGATAATTATATTGTAACGGCAAACTATGGCGGCGGTAGTGTTGGTTTGTTGCAAACAGATCAAAAAGGTACATTATCAAAATTATTAAATGTACAGCAACATGTTGGTAAAGGCACTACAGACAGACAAACAAAACCGCACGCACATTCAGCTTGGTTTCATCCAACAAAAAAAGAATTGATTTCTGTAGATTTAGGGACGAATCAATTATGGTTTTCAACAATCGATACAATAAAGAACGAATTGGTTTTAACAAATCAGAAAACGTTAGAAATGGCAGAAGGTGCAGGGCCAAGACATTTAACTTTTCATCCAAATAACAAATGGATCTATGTTTTAAATGAACTAAATAATACGGTTTCTTTAGTAAAAGAAAAAGAGGAAGCTTATTTTGTAGACTTTTCTATTTCTACCCTTCCAGACGATTTTACAGCATATAGTTCAGCTGCAGATATTCATATTTCTAAAGATGGCAAGTTTTTATACGCTTCTAATCGTGGACATGATACTATTGTAATTTATGCTGTAGATGAAGAAAACGGGCAATTAAAAACATTAGGATATCAATCTGTATTGGGGGCGAACCCTCGTAATTTTTCTTTATCACCAAATGAAGAATTCTTATTGGTTGCAAACCAAGATACAAACAATATAGTATCCTTTAAAAGAAACTCTGTAACGGGTAAACTGTCTTTTATAGATAAGGTTGCTGCCCCAACACCAGTTTGCATTTTGTTTTAAAAACACAGTTTTTAACTAATTATATTTTGTCGGTTTTAATAAGGAGTCATTTATTTCTTCAATATTAAAATCGGCAAATATTACTTTTTCACCTCTTAGTTCTGAAAGTTTTTTTAAAGCTTCTACAAATTTCCCTTTTGCAGATAAAGTTACCTTTGATTTTGTTTTAGAAACTCTAAAGATGAAAAGTAAGAATATTAAAATATTTTCTTCACTTATATCTAAGTTTACTTAATGATGATGGTGTTTTTACTTACCGTTTGTAAATCCTTTTTAAAGATAAAATAATAAGAAGTTGATTTAAGGTTAGAAACATCAATCGTGTTATCTCCCTTTTGTTGTTTTCTTTCAATCTGTTTTACTAAAACATCATAGATGTAAATTTGATTGAAGCTATCCGTAACATTGCCTTTAATTTGAATCTTGTATTTTGCAGGATTCGGAAACGTTTTTAGATTTTGCTTATTTACTTTTAAATCAGCAATAAATAAAGTAGCTACTTCTTCAACACTAAAATCAGCAAATAAAACGGCTTCATCTCTTAAACTATTTACATCGTTTAGGCTTCTGTAAATGCCCCATTTTGGTCGCACAAATTCCGCATCACTTTGCCAATTACCAATACTCGAGTTTTCGTATTCAAAAACAATACTTTTAGTATCCATTCTTTCTATTTTTAAAGAATACGTGCCAACAGTACCAAAAGCAATTTTTACAGTAATTTCTACCCAATGTCCTTTTTAATAAAGATAAATCTACTTTTTTCAAAGTTTCTTGGTCATTGGTATTTGTTTGCCTTAATTCTAATTTATCCAGAGTTCCTTTTCTTGCCGTTAACGTGTACATTGGTATCGAAGAATAATCTCCACCAACAGATTTTAGTTGATGTAAATGCGTGAAACTTGATGAAGCTTTAAAATCTTTATCGATCTTCATTTTCTATGTATAAATAACATTTTCACTTTCTTTGGCTTTTAAATTATCAGGACTTTTATCGTAGGCTTTTATTTGATTACGTTGTCTATCAAATGTCTTACAACGATCATTGTCGTTTTCTGTATGGATAAAAAAGCGAAATACAGGCTTGTTTAAATCAGTATCAAAAATTTCATCTATATGTCTTCCAAAACTCTCATGATTACAATCTGGTACTTCAACAACATTATGATTGGGGGCAAATACAGCATTAATAAAGTTCATAAGTATCGCAAGCACCATCAGCAGATAATGTAACCTGAGAATTTATGGGAGCAATTAATAATGTTAAAAAGATAAGTGTTAAAATAAGTTGTTTCATTTCTATAACATTAAATTGATTAACCAATATTAAGTTTGTGAAATTACTTAATAAAAACGTACCATTTTCAATTACTAATAAAGTTCCTCGATGCTAGCATACAAGGTGTTTCAAAGAATTAATTCCTTTTTTTATTTACCGATGCAAGCACAAGGATTTAAACCCTTGGGGATCGCCCTGCGATTAAAATGAAATTTATGTATCTTGTAAACATAAATATTGTCAAACATGATCACACTTTCTATCAATGGAAAATCGTATTCCATAGAAGTACAAGAAGAGATGCCTCTTTTATGGGCAATTAGAGATATTATTGGTTTAACAGGTACAAAATTTGGTTGTGGAGTTGCACAATGTGGGGCTTGTTCTATTTTAATAGATGGCAAACTTACCAAATCTTGTAGTATGCCCGTTTCCTATGGGATAGGCAAAGAAATTTTCACCATCGAAGGTACTTCAGGAAATTTAGAGTTTTTGCGCACTGCTTGGAATGAGGGCAATGTTCCACAATGTGGCTATTGTCAATCAGGGCAGCTAATTGCGGCAACTTCTTTGTTAGATACAATAGAAAACCCTACAGATAAAGATATTGATGAAGCCATGAGCGATAATATTTGCAGATGCGGAACGTATACAAGAATTAGAAAAGCAATTCACAAAGCTGTTGAACTTAAAAACGAAGCAATATGAGTAACATACAGCAAATAAATCGTAGAGATTTTGTGAAATTATTTGGTTTGGCCTCTGGTGGTATATTGTTAGGTTGTTCTGTTTCTTCGGATAAAAAAGATTTTATTCCACAAGTGGATGGTACTTTTTCTCCTAATTTATTTATCCAAATTCAGAAAGATGGAAATATAATTTTATTGGCTTCACGTTCAGAAATGGGACAAGGAATTAGAACTTCTTTGGCTTCCGCAATTGCGGATGAACTAGAAGCAGATTGGAAATACATTACCGTAAAACAAGCAACAGGAAACGGAAAATATGGCAATCAAAATACGGATGGTTCTAGAAGTGTAAGAACCTTATTAGAGCCTATGCGTAAAATGGGTGCAACTGCAAAAGCAATGTTAATTACGGCTGCTGCAAAAAAATGGAATGTTGCTGAAGCGGATTGTAAAGCGGAAAACCATTTTATTATCAACATTAAAAACAATGATAAAATTTTCTTTGGAGATTTGGTACATGAAGCAGCTAAAGTTGCAATTCCTAAAGAAAAAACGCTTCAATTAAAAAAAGTAGAAGACTTTAAATATATAGGTAAAACTCTAAAAAGTGTCGATTTAAAAGATTTTACACACGGTACAGCAACCTACGGAATTGATGTTCGAATTCCGAATATGAAATTCGCTGCCATTGCAAGATGTCCTGTAACCTTCGGAACTGTAAAAAGTTTTGATGCAACTGATGCAGAAAAAACTACTGGTGTAGAAAAGGTAATTGCCTTAGAAAGAATTGTGCCACCAACAGGTCAGTTTTTTGGAGCTTTGGGAGGAGTTGCAGTGATTGCAAATAATACGTGGTCTGCTTTTCAAGGAAAATTGAACTTAGATATTGAATGGAATTATGGTGATAATCATGAGTTTGACACCGTAAAGTTTAAAGAAAAACTTACAGAAAGACTTCAAGAAAAAGGAAAATTAGTACCAGGTAGTATTGGTGATGTAAAAGCTGCTTTTAAGGATGCAGAACATATGGTAGAAGCAACCTATCATGTTCCGTTTTTAGTACATGCACCTATG
>JQIA01000504.1_pt1 | contig 19859 bp, 14 predicted proteins | sample 811431 | NCBI WGS metagenome assembly JQIA01 (sample SAMN02998118, study PRJNA258478) | marine sediment metagenome | biome: marine; feature: seafloor; material: sediment; isolation source: oil-polluted sediment collected from 3 locations (0.5 km, 0.7 km and 0.9 km)... | place: USA: Gulf of Mexico ...
AACCACATCCATTTTCATGACTGTAAGACTGGATCACTTTATATCGATTACAACCAAGCCTGAACTTTATCAAACTCTGTTACAAGAACAACAAATCTATCATAATCAACAATTTCTACGCCCTCGATCATTAAATCTTCCGACAAACCACGCGCCTTAAGATCTGGACCAAGTACATATACTTTCTTATCGGAAACCGCTGCCTTAAGCAATTCGGATTTTCCGCTCTGGCTTATAGCGCCATAGACTCCATCTTCGATTAAAATTATCCCGCTTCCCGCTTTTGAATATGTCAAGCAGGACTCCAGGTTATTTCTCTCATATGGAGACTTATTAACAGTGTGCAATATCGCCACGATGTCACCTCTAGAAACTAAAAATCACTTCCTGCTCATCAAGCAGCTCGATAGCCTGTTCACGGCTGATTACTTCTAATTCATCCATTAACAGGTCTTCTTCCGTCATACCACGTTCTTGCATTGACTCGCGTTCAATATAGACGTTCTCTACGTCATACATATCCAGTGCGCGAAATGTTGGTGAGAAATTCTTCATTCCAACTTCTGAAGTATCCTGTCCTTTACGAAGCTGGTTTACACCATCATCAATAAACAACAAACTTACCTCTTGCTCAAGAGCAGCAGCAATCAGGACAACCTCTAAGGATTCCTGTGCATAGATCGTGCCGTATGGCGCACGTCTGTTCACATACATGAACTTTTTACGTGGACCATCAAACTCGTCTTCATCTTCCCAGGGTTCACTCATCTTTATTTACCCGTAATTTGGTGATAACTATGAAAGAATTCGGCTTAGTCGCCAAATTCAATTACACGATCAGCGTCAATACCCGCCTCAACCAACTGGCCAAGACCCGTTATAGTAAAACCTTCCGCAATATTGCTGGAACCTTCACCTTTACCCCAACGCTTGGCTTCGCCTTCATCTAAGAGACCACGTCTTTGTGCCGCTGCAACACACACAGCCAACTCAAGATCATACTCTTTTGATAATGCTATCCATTCGTTGGTGATATTACGATCATCCTGAGGCGGAACCCCTAAACGAGTCGCATTGTTCACGCCATCGTGATAGAAAAATACTCGTAAAATTTCGTGACCTGCCTTAAGAGCAGCCCTCACAAAATGTAGCGCTGTGTCAGAAGCCTGGTGATTGTATGGCCCCTCATTCAACATAATTGCAAATTTCATGCGATATTTCCTGTCATTCATTGAGTCGCGCTATAAACGCGACTCAATACAATTAAAATCGGATATGTGTAGACGCATTCAAGCTCTTACGTGCACCTTTCCAGTTATCAACATGATAACGAGTGAAAGGAAGACCAGTAAGTTCAAAGAAACGTGGCCAGCCAACGCGCTCAACCCAATCGTTAATACGTTCCCAATCCTTCGCATCTTCTTTATAAGCCTTAAGAATCTGCTTCACGATCGCAGTAGCCTCAGGCCAGCGAGGTGGATTGTTTGGTATGCCCGCAGCAACAAGTTTCTGGAATGTCGGCTTGCTTCTCGCATTTGAGTGATTACCACCAACCCATATAGCTAATTTCGAATGCTCAGCATCGTTAATCTGCATAGGAGGACAAGGTGGGAAACATGCACCACAACAGATACATTTTTTCTCATCGACTTCAAGTGAAGGTTTGCCGTTAACCATAGCAGGACGAATCGCAGCTACAGGGCAACGTGCTACTACCGTAGGACGCTCACATACATTGGCAACAAGATCATGGTTGATTCTTGGTGGTTTTGTATGCTGAACATTAATTGCGATATCGCCTTGACCACCACAGTTAATTTGACAGCATGAAGTTGTCATGTGTACACGGTTTGGAAGATTCCAACCACGGAATTCGTCAATAAACTCATCCATCATGGACTTCACAACACCTGATGCATCTGTACCAGGAATGTCGCAATGCAACCAGCCCTGAGTATGTGACATCATAGCCAGTGAGTTCTTCGTTCCACCAACAATAAATCCTGCATCTGTCAGCGTATCGATAAGAGGCTGGACCTTCGCTTCTTCATCAACCATATACTCAATATTACTACGGATAGTAAAGTGAATATATCCATCGGCTTTTTCATCACCAATATCAACAAGCTTACGCAATGTAAATAAGTCCAGAATACGTTGAGTACCTGCTCTTACAGTCCAAATTTGATCACCACTATGTGCAACATGACGTAAAACGCCTGGCTGTGGGTCATCATGGTACGCCCAGTTACCATAGTTTTTACGCATCACCGGATGCATGTACTGGAATCCGTCTGGACAACCAGACTCAATGGGTTCACGCATATCTGCTAAAGCCATGAGATTCTCCTATTTCAGTTAATGGGAGAGCAGTCAAACTACCCTCCAGAATAAGTTATGCTGATTTTTTCTCAGCTTGACGTTCGAACCATTTAACAGCTTCTTCATCCCAACCATCCATTCGGACGTATGATGACTGTCTTGGATGAGAAACCATATTCGGATCAACCTCAACCTCAATACCTTCCAGAAAGTTCACAAGGCCTATGCGCTCGATCATCTCTCCACAACGCTCATGCTCTAATCCATTTTCAGCCCAGAAATCAATGATTTCTTCAGCCAACTCTACGATCTTCTCGTAATCATCTGCTGTATCAAGCTTCATAAACGGAATAACAACGGTACCCATCAAATCACCGATTTTTAGCGTACGCTTACCACCAACAAGAATAGTTACACCCTTGTCATCCCCAGGCGATAACGCCTTAGGCATAGCATTCAAACAATGCATACAACGAACACAGTTACGGTTATCTACATTTAACGTGCCATCATCATTTAACGACAACGCATTTGTCGGGCAGCGTGTAATGATATTATCATTAATATATTGCGCGCCCTTCTTCTCAACGTATGCCTTAACCTGCTCCTGATCCACCTTCATGTCATCACGCCATGTGCCGATCACTGCGAAGTCAGATCGCTCAATAGCATTTTGACAATCGTTAGGACATCCAGAAACTTTAAACTTAAACTTATATGGTAATGCAGGTCTATGCACATCATCTGTAAAGTTATTCATTAAATGACGATGAATAACAGTCTCATTAGCACAAGATTGCTCACAACGGGCTGCACCAACACACGACATACCTGTTCTTACACATGGTCCCGCACCACCCAGATCCCAACCAAAACTGTTGATATCATCAAAGAAATGCTGAGTATTGTCGGTTGTTGTACCAATAAACATGATGTTACCGGTTTGACCGTGGAATGTTACAAGGCCTGAACCCCATTTTTCCCAACTATCCGCTAATTTTCTTAGCGAGTCTGTTGTGTAAAAGTTACTTGCTGGTGGCTGTACACGAATCGTATGGAATTCTTTTGACTCTGGAAACTCGCTTCCAACTTCAGAAAAGCGTGGAATAATACCGCCGCCATATCCATAGACACTGACTGTCCCGCCCTTCCAGTATCCCTTACGTGTTTCGTAAGAGTGCTCAAGTTGACCCAAAAGACCATTTGTCAATGAGCGTATTGATTCTGATTCGTGATTATCACGAAGATTTTTAATGCCGGTTACGAAACTTGGCCATTCACCAGTCTCAAGTTCATCCAGCATCGGAGTATCATAAATTTTGTCAGACATATATATTCCTCTGAGTATGCTATGCACGTGCATCACAGCGATTTAACACAACCAGAAAAAATCTGGCGCAACGAGCGCTGCCCGATTGTGGCTTCACAGTCTATGTTCACTTGCCTGATGAGTGAACCTCACCGAAGGGGTAAGGAACATACTTTCGCTATCCCTATGGGGATATCATGCTATATCCCCTAACTTAAGTTTCTTATGGATTTATTCCCTAATTAACCTTGCAAGATAAACTAAAATATAAGAAAAAAAACACCTAACACACTATTTATAAACAATATTATTACACAGCAGCATGCAGCACACCCCGCATGAAAGCCTGTTAAAATCACCCAAAAGCTCTCGAAATATTAATTCAAAATAAATTCATGGCTCTTGAATTTCATACACAAGCAACTATATATTAACGTTAGACAATTCATCCCGACCATGCATTACACCGCGAGGATATCAACATGCCATATTTCATTTATAAAATAGACCCTCAAGCTTTTGAACTTATTAAAAGCGTTGAGTTTATTAGCCAGTTTGATAAGTTTAAAGAAGCTCGCAACCAAGCTCATGATCTGCGGGAAGAAGCTGCAAATACAAAAGCAGAATATAAAGTAGTCTTTGCAGAAAACCGCCTCGACGCTGAAGAAAAACTACTCGAAAAAAGAGACAAACCCATTCTTATGGAGCATGAAAAATAATTGCGTCAGTTATTTCTGCCGAACAATACATCACTACCTTATAGAATATCCGTTCTGCATATGTTGAAGTTTTCTTGAATCTGGTAAGCTGTTATTTTATAGCTCAATGTTAAAGAACTTCCCTGAGCTTCGACCAATTACTTGAGTTTAAACTAATGACCGATCATCTTTTCCCAACCTACGCAAGAATGCCTATTCACTTTAGCCATGGCAAAGGGGTCTGGCTAACTGATACCAACAATAAGACTTATCTTGATGCGCTCAGCGGCATAGGCGTCTGCGGGCTTGGACATGCACACCCGGAGATCTCTGAAGTAATTTCCAAACAGGCATCAACCCTTGTTCATACAGCAAACATTGCTCACATTGACCAGCAGACTCAATTGGGAAATACGCTCGCAGAACTCAGCGGTTTAGACAAAGTGTTTTTTGCTAACTCAGGTGCCGAGGCAAACGAATGTGCCTTCAAACTTGCCAGACTACATGGACATAAGCAGAACATTAGCTCTCCGAAAATAGTCGTATTTGAGCGCGCCTTCCATGGCCGTACTCTTGCATGCTTAACAGCATCCGACAATAAAAAAGGGCAGGAGGGATTTGCTCCTCTTGTAGAAGGGTTTATTCGGGCTCCTTATGGTGACATTGAAGCATTAAAAACCCTTCAAGATAGCCACCAGGACATTTCTGCCATCCTGATAGAACCTATACAAGGTGAAGGCGGCATCATTGTTCCTCCTGATAACTTCATGCAGGAACTACGTACTTTATGCGACCAGAACAACTGGTTAATGATGATGGATGAAATTCAGTCCGGCGTTGCAAGAACTGGAAAATGGTATGCCATCGCCCACACACACGTGAAACCTGATGTGATAACTACAGCTAAAGCTCTTGGCAATGGATTACCTATTGGCGCCTGCATTGCAAAAGCAGAGTTCGCCGACCTTATGCAACCCGGATCTCACGGCTCAACATTTGGAGGAAATCCACTTGCCTGTGCTGCCGCTCTTAAAACACTGGAGATTATGCAGCGGGACAATATCCTTGAGTCTGTCACCCAAAAAGGGCAATGGCTAATGGACACTTTACAGAGCAAACTAAAAGACAAAGAAGGGTTTGTTGAAATCAGGGGAAAAGGGCTGATGATAGGCATAGAAATGTCGGGATCGGCTCATGACATCAAGAGCAGAGCTTTAGAAAACGGCCTCATTATCAATGTTACCCGAGACAATATCATCCGACTTTTGCCGCCTCTGGTGATACAACAAAAAGAACTGGAAATATTAGTGGAAAAACTAGTAAGCGCCTTCCCGTAAAAACGGACCAGCTAACCTTTAATACGGGAACTGGTTTATGTTAGTACAACTGCGGCAGGGTATCTGTAATGTACCCTACTTTACCCTTCCATAGCGCAGCTACAAACGACCTTAAACTTGAATCATACGTCAAAAGCATCAAGCCCATCTTCCAACTGCTTGCTCAACACACGACCCACAACCATTAACTTCTGTTGCAATGCTGGAAGGTCGGCAGCACATAAGTTCACATGACCTATCTTTCTCCCGGCACGAGGTGCTTTACCATAATCATGCCAATGAAGGGATTCAATACTGAGCAAATGCTGGGGTTTTGGCATGACTCCAATCCAGTTAACCATAGATGTCATTCCACGTGAGCGTGTTTCACCCAAGGGCCAGCCTAAAATGGCACGAATATGATTCTCAAACTGACACACTTCAGCACCATCCTGAGTCCAATGGCCTGAGTTATGCACTCTAGGTGCCATTTCATTCACCAATAGCCCTTTATCTGTTTCAAAAAACTCCACGGCCAAAACACCGACATAATTAAAGTGATTTAATAATCGCGCCGCATATTGATGCGCCTCAGATGATGTTTCAGATACTTTTGCTGGCGCCATACTAATCGCCAACATACCTTTTCGGTGTTGGTTTTCGGTGAGCGCATATGCTTTGATCTCTCCAGATTGAGAGCGAACTGCTATAACAGAAACTTCCCTTTTAAATTCCACAAAATCTTCCAGAATAAGCGGCCGCCCACCTAACTCCATCCAGGCAACCTCTACATCCTGGTCTGTTTTGAGCACTGCCTGCCCTTTTCCATCGTAACCATCCCGGCTGGTCTTTAGCACACATGGCAAGCCAATTTCAGCCACACCTTTATCTAGGTCTTCTCGAGACTCCACTGGCTTAAAGGGAGACACCGGTATTCCCAGCTCACAAAAAAGACTTTTTTCTTTTATTCTATCCTGAGCCACAGCAAGTGCTTCCGGCGGCGGAAAAACCTGACATCGGTCCGATAGCGCATGCGCCACTTCCGAAGGAACATTCTCAAACTCAAAAGTAACCACATCAGACAGCGATGCCAACTTTGACAAGGCATCCGCATCATCATATTCAGCATGTATATGGTCTGCTACAACTCCAGCACAGGCATCTTCGTTTGGATCCAGAACTGTGACTTTTATACCCATAGGTACCGCAGCGAGAGCCATCATTCGCGCCAATTGGCCTCCACCTAAAATCCCAACATGTGTCATAGGTCTTTTACCGCTATACGTGGATCAGAATCACCTAACACCTTATCTGTTTGCTGCTTTCTGAAATCAAGATATTTTTTTTCTAGCTCTTTATTTTGAAGAGATAAGATGGATACAGCACTTAATGCTGCATTTGCAGCGCCCGCCTTCCCTATCGCCATCGTTGGAACAGGTATTCCAGCTGGCATTTGCACAATGGAGAGTAATGAGTCCACTCCATTCAATACTCTCGATTGCACAGGAACTCCAAGAACAGGAAGATGCGTGTGCGCAGCAATCATACCAGGCAAATGTGCAGCCCCGCCTGCTCCAGCGATAATCACCTGCAAACCTCGTTCGGCAGCCGACTCCGCAAATTCAGACAAAAGATGTGGCGTCCTATGTGCCGATACGACTTTCACATCATAAGAGACACCCAACTGATCCAGCAGCTTTGCCGCAGATTCCATTGTTGGCCAGTCAGATCTGGAACCCATAACAATAGCAATTTGTTTTATATTCATTTGTCTATTTTATCCTGCCTTAAACAGAAGTGTTAACTCCCATTATGGTAGCGCTGCAAAATAACAATTATAACCCAAATCTCTTGCCTTAGCTCACACAAACAGGCACACTTCGGCTTTGCTTTACAAGACAACAAACTTATGCCGATAGAAAAAAGCCTGCTTGATATTCTTTGCTGCCCTGTTAGCAGAGTACCTGTTCGCATGATGACACAATCTGAGATCGATAATTTAAATACCAAAATACACGGCGGCAACGTTCAATTTGTCGACCACTCAGAAGTCAATGTTGAATTAAATGAAGGCCTCATAACGGAAGATGGCAAAGTTATCTATACAATTGATGAACAAATTCCCGTTATGCTTCCCGAAAAAGGCATAGGAACAACACAGCTATAACGGATTTCTTGGTAAAAAGTCATATCTTTGCTATCTTAAATGCAACATTCTATACTTTATACTAAAAACACCATATGATATAACTAGGTATGATAAAGTATCGTGTAGTAATTATTTATTTTTGACGGTAGAGTCCCGACAAACAACCTAGGTAATGATTCACACCAAGGTCGAGCTATACTCTCAAATACAGCTGCTAGAAAATATAACTTTTTGATGAAGAAAAGGTTTAAAAGGAGTGCTTTCATGCAAAGTAATATAGGCGGGATTCTCGAGCAATCACACAACAAAATTGCCGGGTACCTCAAATCAAGACTTGGCCAGCTTTTTGAAAATACGGATGACTATTTATTTGAGAAAGCCCGAGGCGCTGCAAATAATGCTGACCAAGATGTCTATTTTGAGGCCATGAGAAACCTCAGGAAAGCTCAGGAACGCATTTCCAAGCTTACCGTTTCCCTTCATCACGATCATTTTCTTAAGTTCTCTAAAAACCCCGAAGCATTATTACTTAAAAAAGAAAAACATTCGCTAAGCGGAGACATCAACTCAGGATTATCCCTCGTTGATGAAAGTATGTTAGAAATTAACCTTGCTATAACTGATATGGCCAATCGCGCTGAAGGTATTTGCTCAGAACAATTATTTGGCTTAAACGAAAGAATGTCCGTACTTTCCGGCGGGGCAAAAGTGACAGAAGAAAATAACCCCGTTGCACCAAAAGCGATCGCCGACTCTTTTGCAGAGGCGCTCGCAGAAACCAAGCTGGACCTTAAGATCCACCTGATGATTCTCAAGCTTTTTGACCAATACTGCCTACGTCAAATCAAAGAAACCTACATTGAAATCAACAATGAGCTTAAAGAGAGGGGTATTTTACCCAATTTAAAATATTCAACGACAAAAAATACAAACAATCCTATTCCCGCCCCTCAAAATCAAGAACAGGATCAGAGTCAAGAACATCAAGACAATATGTCGAATGACTATAATCCTGAAATACCCCAGCAGCATGCCGGTAATACAAACCAACAACCATGGCAACAAACACAAGCATCTCAAGAAGATCTTGAGCTTTTCCAGACAATAAGAGAATTGCTTTCCGGCCGACGAACCCAACAAACCGGCTATCAGGCAAATCAACTATCTGGTCAGGCACAGCCAGTTCAATCTGCACCCGTTAATGACGTCGTTTCTGTCTTAAGCGCTTTGCAGTCTGAATCTTTACATACCCCAGCAGGCCAGGCTCCAAAAACCAGGGGAATAGCCCAAATAAAATCTGCTCTATCTCACAAGTTATCCGACCTGAATGGAGGCAACAAAAATATTCAAATGGGGTCCATGGAAGAAGATACTGCTGACTTAATGGGGATGATGTTTGACCATATTTTCCAGGAAAAACAAACCTCAAATGTATTGCAGAATCAGATTTCTAAACTGCAAATACCTATGTTGAAGGTGGCACTTCAAGATAAACAGTTTTTCACCAAAAGAAACCATCCGGCACGTGAACTTTTAAACCTGATCAATGAGCTTGGTACTCGATGGCTGGTCGAAGGTGAAAATGACCGTGCAGTTCTACCTCCAATACATACCGCAATCGATAAAATACTGCATGAATACGACACAGATGCTGAAGTGTTTGATGATATTTCTGAAGACCTGAAAAAACACAGAGACAAGCTAAAAAAACGTGCTAGCAGGAATGAAAAGCGGGCAATGGATGCCATCAAGGGCCGTGAGAAACTTGCACTCTCTCACCAGCAGGCAGAACAAGAAATTGAATGTATTTTAAAAGATAAAAACACTCCTGCTTATGCAAAGACTCTTCTTAAAGAAGGGTGGTCCAGCTATGTAGCACTTTCTATCCTCAGACATGGAAAAGAAGATAAGGCAACAACCGCAGCATTACAAACTGCCCAGGATATCGTTAATACTGTCACTCCAAGGCAAGACGAAAGTGACCGGAAATATTGGCGCGGCCAACTGCCAAGCATGAGAACATCCATTGAAGATGGTCTTACCCTTGTTGGCTACCACCATGATGACATCCATAAAATACTGTCCGAGCTATCCTACTGTCAGGGCTGGGCATTATCTGCGCCGACCGGCAGTAAATTACCCGTCAAACTAAACGAAAAAAAGCCGCTCATCAAAGACTTAAGCGGCAAAGCCAAAACACCTGAATTTGGAAGCTCTGCTAAAAAATTACGCGGGGACAAGCAGGCCCTTGAAGAAGCAACAAAGGCAGAGCAAGACACTATGACTCAAATCAAAAGCTTACCATTCGGAACATGGTTTGACTACGCAAGCCCTGAAAACAACAATGCAAAAGAACGTGTTAAGTTGTCGTGGTACAGCCCAGTCAGCTCTAAATGTTTATTTGTTGATAGAAGAGGCCAGCTTTTTGCTGAAAAATCTTTACTGGAGACCTCTAGAGATCTGTTAAACAATAGGGCATCTATAGTTAAGCAGGATAAACAACCGCTTATTGATCGTGCACTAAAAGCTATTGCTGAGCTCTTAGGTAAAGCTATGCCTGTCGCCGCTACATGACAGGCAAAGAAATCATGCAAGCTCCAATGATCATGAATCACAAATAGAAAGACACAAAATACAGTAAAAACGGCAAGACTATGCCTATCTTCCCCCTATAAACCAAGCAAACTACTGATGTCTAATTGTCTGTTTTTCCTGGCCACAATTCGCTATAAAAAGATACTTGACTCTTGCATTCGTTAGCCCTAATGTAACACCTGACAATTGTCGTCATATGCTGACCTAAATCGTCAGTTTGTGATGAAAGTCTAAGTTTTGAACTTACTAAAAGAATATTGTATACATATACAAATGAAGATTTTTAATATCAAGGTAGATTTTGATACAAATAAGGCATAACTAGAAGATCATGCAAACACGTAAGCCTGACAATATTACACCCATAAAAAGCTTCTCCCAGGAGACAGGCACCCGTGCTAAAGTCCGCCAGCCTCCTTCTCTCGTCAAACAAATGAGAAACTCATCTCGCAATATCCTAGAAGAAGGTCTGCGGGAAATGTTTGATAATGTTGATGACACTCTTTTTGATCTTGCTGAAAAAGCAACATCAAATCAAAATCAATCTCTTTTCTTTGACGGAATGCGAGAAGTCAGAAAGAGTCGTGTACGTTTTGAAAAAGCTTTTATAGCCTCTCTTGATAATAACTTTGAAACATATACACATGAAAAAGAGCCCTCTAAAAGCTCTGACACTCCCCACAACAAAGGTGAAGCTCTACAACTGATTGATGAGATTGAGCTTGAGGAGTCACTTGCTACAAATAATATGATAGCAAAAGCTGAAAACAGAATGACTCAGCCACTTTTTGCCTTGAATGAAAGACTCTCTGTTGTCTCTGGTGGAGCAGAAATCGATAACGCAAGTAATCCTGTCGCCCCAAAAGCCGTTTGCGAATCATTTAAAATAGCCTCTGAAGAATTCAAGCTGGATGTTTCCGTAAAGCTTATTATTTTTAAGCTATTTGAAAAATTAGTCTTATCGACTCTACCAACACTTTATGGCAGATTGAACCAGACATTAAAAGAATCTGGGGTCCTCCCGGAATTGAAACCTCGCATCCGTAGACAGGGAGTGCAAAATCCAGTTCAGCCCCAAGCAATGAATCCAATTCATGGCGAAGAATTTGAAGACACACAGCACTACAACAGTGAGTTAGTTCAGGAAAATATCCAGGAACAAGGATACCCTGCTCCTACTGATGCTCTCGATCCAGTATACCAGTCTATTGCAAATTTACTGACATCACGACATGGTCCTGCAGCTCCGCAAGCTCAAGTGAACAGACCGCCTCAAAATCAAGAAAACCCCCAAAGGGCATACAATCATCCAGTTGATCAACGTTCTCTTCTTAATGCCATTGCCCTAATGCAACCAATGCAACCACAATCAGGAGTTGTGGGAACTCAAGATATTGAGAACTTAAAAAACTCTCTTATGGAACAAATAGGCAGGCTTGGGGACAATGAAGCACCTCAAAACTTGACGCATGCTGATGAAGACACCATTGACCTGGTTGGAATGCTTTTCCAGTTTGTTGTCGACGATGGTAACTTACCTTCGGAAATCAAAGCCTTACTTGGGCGACTACAAATACCGTATCTAAAAGCCGCCCTCCTAAATAAAGAATTATTTCAAAGCCGAAAAAATCCTGCGCGACATCTGCTTGATACACTAGCAAACGCCGGTGTTGGCTGGTCACAAGAAAGCGATCCTAAAGGGCAGTTATTCTCGAAGCTGGAAAATACTGTTGACTCTCTACTTTCTGATTTTCATGATGATCTCAGTCTCTTTGATACTCTACAAGATGATTTAGATGAATGGTTAAAGAAAAATAGTCGTAGAGCTAATGCCGCAGAGCGAAGAACAACAGAAGCGACAAGAGGCAAAGAAAAACTCACCCAGGCACGAACACAAGTTACTGAAGAAATAAAACAAATTGTTGACCATTTAAACCAACCGTTGCCTGAGCCAATTCTTGAGGCACTCACTCGGCCATGGGCTAACGTTTTATCCATCACCTACTTACGCTCAGGACCTGACAGCAAACAGTGGAACCAGGCGTTGCGTTTTGCCAGAGACTTGGCATGGGCTGGATTGCCTAAAGAGGAAACCGATCTTGTTCGCCTAAGAAAACTCGAACCTATCCTTGAAACTGCATTAAGAAGAGGGCTGGCTCTCATTGGTTACCATCAAACAGATGCAGACAGAATCTCTTATAATGTTCAATCTGTAATACAAGCACATTATGATGAGGCAAGTGATGAAATTGAGAAATTTGATCTTAATGAGTTTGCACACAACCAGAAAAATGAAACCGAAGAGAACACTGCCGTACTAGAACAACATTTTGTTGAAGATATCATCGTGTCTACGGAATCCGACGAGCAATCAAATACAGGCAATGAAGATGTTGTCATAAATGAGAGTGTTCTTGAGCAAGTAAGGGCCGTTCAAACTGGAACTTGGTTCTCATTCATCGACAGTGATGAAAACATATCACGCTCAAAGCTTTCCTGGAAAAGCCCTATTAGCGGACGCTACCTTTTTGTCAATCAAAAGGGGCTGAAAGTTGCAGATAAGTCAGAGCAGGAACTTGTATTAGAAATTCAAACTGGCGTCTCTCATATTTTAGATGATGCGCCACTAATGGACAGAGCAATGGAAGCCATTGCAAACCAGCTTAAAGATAAATCAGATGAGTTAGAGGCTCAGGAACAGGCCGAAGAATAACTCATTGGTTATGACTGTTAATACAAACATGTATCAACAGCCATAGAGGCACATCAAACAAAACTTACCTTTATGTTATGAGGGAAGGTTTGCCCTCATAGCATCAATCGTTTTGCGATAATCATCCGTACCAAAAATCGCTGAGCCAGCCACAAAAGTATCTGCTCCTGCTGCTGCAATTTCACCAATGTTATCAATCTTAACACCACCATCTATTTCTAGGCGAATATCCCGACCAGAGGCATCAATAAGAGCACGTGCTTCACGTAATTTAACAAGTGCTTCGGGAATGAATTTCTGTCCGCCAAAGCCAGGGTTAACAGACATGATAAGTATCATATCAATTTTATCCATTACATGCTTTAGCACATCAAGAGATGTAGCAGGGTTAAAAACAAGACCTGCCTGACAACCACTCTCTTTAATCAAACTTAAACTACGGTCTAAATGCTCACTTGCTTCAGGGTGGAAGGTGATCATACTGGCTCCTGCTTCTGCAAAGTCAGGTATTATCCGGTCAACCGGCTTTACCATTAAATGCACATCAATAGGAGCTTCCACGCCATGGTCCCTTAATGCTTTACAGACCATGGGCCCGATGGTTAAGTTTGGAACGTAATGATTATCCATCACGTCAAAGTGCACCCAGTCTGCCCCATCATTTAAAACCTGAACAACATCTTCGCCTAATTTTGCAAAGTCAGCAGATAAAATAGATGGTGCAATAATAAAATCTTTCATATGGTTGTCCCGCCTGTTCATTCATATAATTATTGAAACAACTAAGATACCCTGATAACAAGATAAATATCACCTCTCTTTGGAGAGTATCCTGCCTTACACCCTTTTTACATCGAGATAAAACAATGACTTTAAAAAATTTATCCGATAATCAAAGAGCCTGTTACTCAATCTTATAAACATGGGCCCGACAAAGCAAGAACGCTAAATATACTTAATCTTCCTATCTCCTCTTAAACCTCGTATTACCTTTCTTCCAGTTTGACACCTAATAAGTTAAACCGTGAAAATCTTGCTGGTTACAGAGCTGCTATTTTTAACAGCTACGATTTACCAAAGGTCTAATTTCATATCAATAATTCATCCCTTCTATTTCTGCTAAACAAATTATTACTAGCTTGTTTCATTTCCATTTTCAAAATTGAAACAATAAAAATTCTCAAAAATCATGAAATTAATTTCTGCTTTGTTCGTTTATATTTAATGTATATAGTTTATAAGATTTAACAATGAATAAAATTCAAAAATATTTATATTTTATGTTGGTTCTTGCGGTTTCGGTCGAGGCTCAAATTCCTGATGTCCCTGTTTTGTTTCCAAACAACTACACCTGCATACCTGGCCAACTTTTGTTCCGTCAAACGGGCTTAGAGCGCATTACAAATATTGCTTATCACAATGGTCATATTTATACCAGCAACGTTGCAGGCGCGTCTTCACGAGAATTTGGTTTTGCTGACCTCAATGATCCGGCAAGCTTTGGGCAAGTTTTCACTCCTGAGTTATTTCCTTTTACCGATGTGGGAACACATGGAAACACTAAAATTGGTGATTACCTTGCTGGTTATTGGAACCCTGGTTATGGACGACTTGGATTAGGTATAAACGGACCTGGAGTTAATTCTTCAAGGCCATCAGACTGGGTCAATTACCAGACTCAACCCAGTGGCGAAGATGCCGGACAACACCGTACCTATTACCCCTGGTCAGCCCCTTTTAATTGGCTTCAGTATGCATCAACTTCTGGCACTGCGCGATTGTATCGAGCCGATGAGCTTTTGGCTGAATGGGAGCCTCTAGCTGATCATGGAATCGCAGGTCATTCAATTTTATTGGGCAACCTTTTATTTATCACATCAGATGCTTCAATGCTTGGCGTGGCAGCTTATGACATCAGCCCAGTATTTGATACGCCTGCAGGGCAGCCTATTTTAGTAGATAGATTAACGGGGGTCGTTGGTGGATATTTAGGAGCTATATGGCAAGATTATTTGATATTAGCTGGAGGTAGTGACCACAATCTTATTCAAGTAATTGATATCAGTGATGCCACTAATATGCGCTTGATTACAACAATTGATGTCTCAGGTACGCAGGCGATGGATGCTGGAAGCAATGTACCTTATGTACAAACAAAGGATAATTTTATTTTTGCTCGCCGGCATAAAATAGACATGGAATTATTACAAATTGTGCTTGAACTTGATGAAGTGGGCAACAACCGTCCACCAGGCAGTGTAATAGGAGCTATTGATACCAGCCAATATCTTTTGCCATTAGGCAACTTGTTGATTACGGGAAGTTATTCCGCACCTGGACGAGATGCCATTGGTATATGGTGTCACGATGCAGTGCCAGATACAAAATCTCCTTATATCGGCTATCATATCCCCAAAGATGGTCAAACCAATTACCCCTTGGGCGCGCCCATTAGTTTGGTCATAGCAGAAGAACTAGAATCATTCACCATAGTCAATGCAGATTCAATCGTTGTCAGACCCGTTGATGGCATAGCCATTGACAGTGCTTGGATTTCATTTTCCCATGACGGCATTCTCACTTATACACCCACCGAATATCTTTTAGCTGATACCACGTATGAAGTGATTATCCCTGCTGGCGGCATTAAAGATATCTCAGGTAATGGCATTGAGGGGTATTCATTTACTTTTTCCACGGGCAGTGCAGTGGGAGGTGGCAATGCCGCACCGACAATAAGTCGTGTAACAACCAGTAATAGCCAAGCAAATCCAGGCCAATCTATTAGCATAGAAACATTTGCCAGCGATGCAGAAAATGATGCCATAGAATATCGTTTTGTCTTTGCAGATGGTACACCTGCCACAATGTGGTCGTCATCCAGTGTTGTTAATCATACATTTAGCGAGGTTGGCCACTTTAATATTAAAGCACAGGTTCGAGACATCAAACCCGACGGCACGTCATCTGTTGTTTCAACAACATACACCCAAACCATTATCATAACACCGATTGAGCCATTACCTGTCAATTCATCTATGATAGCACTGGATGACGTTAACCGGGTGGTGTGGGCCGTCAATCCTGACAATGACAGCATCAGTCGAATCAATGCGGACAGTACCATTTTAATTGATGAAATTAATCTAAAGTCCCTTATTGGCGTTAATGCAAAGATCAAACCCACATCAGTTTCAATTGATTCTTTTGGTCAAGCCTGGGTCACAGCCAGAGACATTAACCGTATTATTATTTTGGATGATACCGGTGCTTTGGTAAATACCATCGATACGGGTTACGGTAGTCGGCCTCAAGCGGTATTAATTAGCCGGGATGGCGCTTTTGCTTATGTCACTGTTGAAGGCAGAGCAGCAAGCAACCCAGCCAATGGGCAATTGTTGAAATTTAGCACAGCTACTTTTATCGAGATGGCTAGACTCGAATTAGGCAGATTGCCACGTGCCATGGCAATGACTGGAACTGGTGATCAAATATTTGTGGCATCCTTTATCTCTGATACCAACTTTGGACGTATTTGGGACATTAATACTAATTTCATGTCACTTAATAACAATATTACTTTAACTCGAGACCGAGGCAGGCACAGTTTAGATTCGGGTGGTAGTGATGGTCCTGGTGTGCCAAATTATATTGCCGATTTGGTTATCAGTCCTGACCATGAATGGTTATGGTATACCGCCATTAAGGCCGACACAAATAGGGGAGAATATTTTGCTCAAGGAACAGATTTAAACATGGCTTCATCACACGATAGCACCGTGCGTTCAATGTTGGGTCGTATTGATTTAAGCCAAAACCCACCCACAGAGCCGGAATCATTGTTTTGGTCTTCAGCTGTCTCTAGAGTAGACATAGATAACACAGATTCTCCATCTTCAATTACATTTTCAGCGGCTGGTGACTATGTTTTTGTCACATTACAAGGTAACGATACATTAGCAGCATTTGACGAGTTTGCTATACGAGATGGTGCTGGACCAAACTCTATTTGGCGCGCCGCCACAGGGTCGGCTCCACAAGCTAGTATTCTCGATCCTCTCACTAATAATCTCTGGATTAAAAATTTAATGAGTCGCGATGTCAGCATTGTCGATTTGAATGCATTTATTTCTATAGGTTCATTTCAATTACCAACACAGACTATTAATACGGTTCAAACAGAAAATATGCCGGATGATATTTTACAAGGAAAGCGCAGATTTTACTTTGCGGGAAATGATTCAGTGGGCAACAATGAAATGAGTTTTGAAGGTTATATATCTTGTGCCAGCTGTCACTTTGACGGTACACATGATGGTAGAACCTGGGATTTCACCCAAAGAGGTGAAGGGTTGAGAAACACAACAGATTTAAGAGGCCGTCGCGGTACAGGGCATGGTAATGTTCACTGGACTGCCAATTTTGATGAAATTCAGGATTTTGTATTGGACATTGTTAATCACTTTGGTGGCAATGGTTTTCTTAATGAAAATGAACTACCCAACACATCATTAGGTTCAGCAAATGGCAGCAATCACGTCGAATTAGATCAACTAAGTGCCTATGTCACATCATTGGGAGTATTTAGTATTCCGCAAAGTCCATTTAGAAATCCGGATGGAAGCATGACAGAGTCAGCATTCGCAGGACAAGTCGTGTTTACTCAAAATAATTGTCAAAGCTGTCACAACCCCTCAACAGACTTTACCAATAGCGAATTGTCAGCCTCACCGGCATTGCACAATGTTGGCACCATCAGAACCAGTTCAGGGCAAAGACTTGGTGCCATTTTAACCGGAATAGATACACCAACATTGCTAGGGTCATGGGAATCCAAACCCTACTTTCACGATGGTTCTGCCGAAACAATTGATAAAGTATTCGAAATTACTGGCGGCCAGATTATTCAAGCAGAAACGGCCACACTGGCAGGTGGAGCAAATATCCCTGGTTATATTGAGATAAATGCAGACAGTAGCTCACATGGTGAGTATGTAAACTTGCCTTACAACAGCGGCGCCTCGTTAAGCTTTTCTTCAATTGATGGCGGCTCAGGCGGTGTTGGAGCAATAGAAATTCGTGTGTTATATGGACAATCAACCACACTAAATTTAGCAGTGAATGGTACGACTTATCCAGTAACCATCCCTGCATCTTCAATTAATTTAGATTGGCGGTTGCTACGCATAAATGATGTGACATTTAATGCAGGAACCAACAACACCCTGTCCCTAACACTTTCTTCAAATCCCTCAACCAGTATAGATGAAATACTTATTTCAACCAGTGATGATTTAGTACTGGCATCTCCACACAGAATTTTGCAAAGTCTAAATGCAACTGATTTTTTTAATCTAATCGCATATATTCAACAATTGGATGGCAGTGACTCCAGTTTTTCTGGCGATTTGATATTTGAAAATGATTTCGAGTGAGTTAACTCACATATAGCAACGTCCATCATCTCTTTAAACTCTTTCTGTAGATTCTACCTGTTCGACAGAATCTAGTTCTAGAAACGGCATATACTCCACGGTTAGAGATTGCTTGAGAAAATTACCAGCCATGATTCGGTGGGGGTTTTACGATGTTTAGAATGGTCGTAAAACCTGAGCCTGCGGATGCCTTTGCCATGCAGGCTCTTAATATTTGATACAAGGCTTACCATCTGCGGTAAATTCATCAATAAGAGCCAATGTCAATCCTACTGCACCCCGCTGGTCCAGCACCACTTGAGCTGCTTTTCGCCCGGTAGATTTAACCAAGTCCTTATCGTTAAGCAATTCCACCATTTGCGAATATAGCTCACCACCATCCCTCACTTGCATGGCTCCTTTTCCCTCCAGCAGTGATGTACATATTTCATCAAAGTTAGAAATGTTCGGCCCAAATAAAACGGGCTTAGCTAAAGCTGCTGGTTCAAGAACATTATGCCCTCCTACATCACTCAAGCTTCCACCCACAAATGCAATATCAGCAGCTTGATAAAGCATTAATAGTTCGCCTAATGTATCTCCCAGATAGCATTGAGTCGCCTGACAAACCTCGACATTCTGACTTCGTAATACGGTGCTAACGCCAACCTTATGGCAAAGATCATGTGCACGATCAAATCTTTCAGGATGCCTAGGAACTAACACAAGAAGTAGGTCGGGAAAAAGATCCAATAACTTTTTATGTGCTTCCAATACGGGCTCTTCATCTCCTTCATGAGTTGAAGCCGCCAACCAAACAGGTCGCGTGCCAAACACTTCGGTTCTGAATTTATTCCCCAGTTCAATTGTTTCCTGTTCGATATCTATATCAAACTTTAGACTATTGACCATTCTGACTCGTTCATGAAAGGCTCCTAAATTCATAAGCCGTATCGCATCCGCATCGGCTTGAGCCGCAACACCCCAGACACACTGCAAGGCCATAGAAACCAGGTAACGTATTGGTTTATATGCAGCTTCTGATTGTCGAGACAAACGCGCATTTGCCAAAAATAACGGCAGATCTCTTTCACCACATGCATAGTATAAATTTGGCCATATCTCCGTCTCCATTACCACAGCCATTGAAGGCTGCACTCTATCAAGAAAACGGTTAACCGCAGAAGGTAAATCATAAGGCAGGTAAACATGAAAAACAGTACTGCCAAAGACTTGCTTTACTCTATCAGAGCCTGTTGGTGTTACTGTAGTTACAATAAATTGCCTGCTTGGGTATTTTTCGATTAGTGCACGAATCAACGGCACTGCGGCATTTACTTCAC
>JQIA01000505.1_pt1 | contig 19858 bp, 17 predicted proteins | sample 811431 | NCBI WGS metagenome assembly JQIA01 (sample SAMN02998118, study PRJNA258478) | marine sediment metagenome | biome: marine; feature: seafloor; material: sediment; isolation source: oil-polluted sediment collected from 3 locations (0.5 km, 0.7 km and 0.9 km)... | place: USA: Gulf of Mexico ...
TATGCTGAACTACAAGAGAAAACCGCGCGGTTTGCAGGTAGCTTGCAAGATCAAGGTATTGAAAAAGGTGATCGCGTGATCATTTATATGCCAATGATTGCAGAAGCCTTGGTGGCAATGCTGGCCTGCGCCCGTATTGGGGCCGTGCATTCGGTGGTGTTTGGCGGGTTTGCTTCAGTTGAACTGGCGACGCGGATTGATGATGCGACCCCCAAAGCGATTATCGCGGCTTCTTGTGGGATAGAGCCAAGTGGAGTGATCGCTTATAAACCTCTGATCGATGGTGCCATCGAACTGGCCACGCATAAGATTGATTTTTGTGTGATCTTTCAGCGCGAACAATGTATCGCTGATATGGTCGCCGGTCGTGATCTGGATTGGCATCAGGTTCAAGAAGGTGTGGCTTTGGCGCCTTGTGTGCCGATGCGCGGTACTGACCCTGTCTATGTCCTTTATACCTCTGGTACTACAGGGCAACCGAAGGGTGTTGTGCGCCCGACGGGTGGGCATATCGTGGCATTAAGCTGGACCATGAAAAATATTTATAACGTGGCGCAGGGCGATGTGTTTTGGGCTGCCTCTGACGTGGGATGGGTCGTAGGGCATTCCTACATTTGTTATGGGCCTTTGATCAACGGTAACACCACGGTTGTCTTTGAAGGCAAGCCTGTTGGTACACCAGATGCCGGCACGTTTTGGCGGGTAATTTCAGAGCATGGAGTGAAATCATTTTTCACTGCTCCTACCGCGTTTCGTGCTATAAAAAGGGTTGATTCAGAAGGTAAATTTGTTAAAAAGTATGATTTGTCCTGTTTAAAATATCTATTCTTAGCTGGCGAAAGGGCCGATCCCGATACAATTGTCTGGGCTCAAGATCATTTGGGCGTGCCGGTGATTGACCATTGGTGGCAAACTGAAATTGGTTTTCCTGCTGTGTGTAACCCGGTGGGAATTGAATTGATGCCAGTGAAACTTGGCTCGCCTGCCGTACCGATGCCGGGGTTTGATTTGCAGGTTCTGGATGATGAAGGGGTGCAGTTACCACATGGCGAGTTAGGTGCTATTGTGATTAAATTACCTTTGCCGCCGGGTACTTTACCGACCCTTTGGAATGCAAAGGAACGCTACTATTCATCCTATCTAGAAACATTTCCCGGATATTATGAGACTGGTGATGCAGGGTATATGGATGAAGACGGTTATCTGTATGTTATGGCGCGTACGGATGATGTGATCAATGTTGCAGGGCACCGTTTGTCTACTGGACAGATGGAAGAGGTTCTGGCCAGCCATGCTGATGTGGCTGAATGCGCGGTCTTAGGCGTTAAGGACAGCTTGAAGGGGCAATTGCCTATGGGTTTTTTGTGTCTCAATGCCGGTTGCGAAAAACCGCATGATCAAGTGGTCGCGGAATGTGTGACGTTAGTGCGCAAAACCATTGGCCCAGTGGCAGCTTTTAAATTGGCCTGTGTGGTGGAACGTTTGCCGAAAACCCGTTCAGGTAAAATTCTGCGTGGCACAATGGCCAAAATTGCAGATGCGGAACCGTGGAAAATGCCTGCTACTATAGATGATCCGGTTATTCTAGATGAGATATCCCAAGCCCTTACTGGTTTGGGATACCCACAAAGCTAAAGTTTGTGATCTTTGCATTTTGCAAAACATCAGATTTGTTCTATAGTATCTTTTGTTCTATAGTATCTATAGTGCCGGGCGGCGCGTGATGAACATTATAGGTAGCTATTATGATGGATGGTTTTAAAAGTAAGGCATATATTGAATTATTGGAAAAGCTGGGGCCAGAGCAATCTTTAGTATTAATCGATAAATTGATGATTGATGTACGAAACACACGGCGCGGATTGCGTGCAGCACATGTAGCAAAAGCTGTTGATCTGTTAAAGGAACCAAGTCACGTCTTGATATCCTTAGCAGGTGTAGTGGGGGCGGAAACGCTGCACATAAATGCAAAAGATGTGAATGAGTACAAAAGCTTAAATGGCGAATTTCCATCAATAATGGTAAAGGAAACCATCGCGCAACTTGATGACTGGTTGCAGTTTTTGAAATCTGACAGAGTGGCGCGCGGACAAGCAATATGAGTCATAAATTGCTGCTTATTGAAGACACACCAACATTACAGATGATCTATAGCGCGAATTTAACACGCGCGGGATATGTGGTGGATGTTGCAATGACCGGCACGGAGGGTTTGGAAAAATCCCACGAACATAATCATTCAATTGTTATTATGGATATGTTTTTACCTGATATGGAAGGGGTTGAGGTTATCGGCAGCCTTGTTCGTGATAACCCGAATATCAAAATCATTGTAATCACGTCAAACGGATCGATTAACCGCGCAGTTGAAGCGATGCGAGCAGGGGCTTTTGATTTTCTGCTGAAACCCTTTTCAGATGAAGTTTTATTAGCGACAGTTGGCAAGGCACTTGATGGTGACGATACCGAGCCAGAAATTGATTTAAGCGAAGGTAATTTCTATGAATTTACCGGACGTAGCCCATTGATGCAAGAAATGTATCGTAAGATCATGCGTGTTGCTCCGTCGACTGCCCCAGTTTTTGTGGTCGGCGAAAAAGGAGTGGGAAAAGGTACTTGTGCCTCTGCTATACATGAACATTCAGGGGATGAAACGCGTCCGTTTGTGAGCTACAGCGGCGGTGATTTACTACCAGCTATGCAAGAATGTACATTGTTTGGTCACTCTAAGAATGATGAAATAGGTGCTTTGCAAAAAGCGCAAGGCGGCACTTTATATATAAATGAAGTTGCTGAATTAGACCCGATTATACAATCCAAACTGGGTGTTTTATTGCGTAAGGTAAGTCAAGGTGAACAAATCATGGAATTGCCGCGTGAGAGTTTTCCCAGAATTATTTGTTCAACCAGTATTGATCCGCATGTTTTGTTAGAAACCCGAAAAATACGTGAAGATTTGTTTTATCAGCTTCATATTTTAACTGTTGATGTACCACCTTTACGTGATCGGGGAGAAGATATTATTTACCTCGCTGAAACGATGTTATCGCGACTGTCCAGAGCCGATCAAAAAGCTTTTTCCGGCCTGTCTGATACTGTTGCAGCTGTGTTTAAGTCATATGACTGGCCCGGTAATGTAAGCCAATTGGGGAATTTATTACATAAAATTGTGGCAAGCCATGACGCGCGTTTAGTTGCTAAGGATATGCTACCAATCGGTTTTGCCACGGATTATAGGGCGGGCCGTGGTGATATTAAGGGTGCCACCAAAGACAGATTTATCATCGAACGTAACAGTAATGCTATTCATCAGCTTGTAGGGTTAGAGCTTGAAGAGGTTGAGCAAAAATTTATCGAGGCAACAATTCAATCCCAAGACGGCTCTATTCCAAGAGCTGCCAAAATTTTGGGCGTGGCACCAAGTACTATTTATCGCAAAAGATCAAAGCATTAAATTATACAGTTAAAGCAACTGTCAGATGTTGTGGTCCCGCCTTTACGTCTACTTTAGATATCTGAGGGGGTGTTTGCAGGAGTATTTGCCAAAAAAAATCTTTACTAATTCATAAAAACTTGGCAAATTACCCCATATCTTGGGGGCAAGAGATGATAAAAAACAAAATAATGATATTAGCCATAGGTGTACTCACCTTGGGCGAAGCTGCAAGTGCACAGAGCTTACAGGCCGATAGCGGCCCAGCAGAGCGACCGCCTGCAAGTTTTAGAGGCAAGCAATATGTGGACTCAAAAGGCTGCGTGTACATCCGGGCTGGCTCGGGTGCGCGTGTCAATTGGGTGCCACGGGTGAACCGAAAGCGGCAGCTGTATTGCAGCCCTAATAATAAACCATCCTTAAACAGCAGGCAGTTGGCCAAAATATCAGGCAAACCGGCAACACGGGTGATAAAACCTGCGGTGCCCCCTGTCGCTAAGCCTGTTGTTGTCACGACAACAGCTTCAGTAAGCTCTACAGTAGCCCAACCAGTAAACCGTATTGTGCCAAAGAAGGAAAAAGGTCTTTTTGGCGGGACTTTGTTTAAGACTAAGCCTGCAAATGTAACGCCTAAAACACAAGTGGCAACTGTGGCAAAGCCGGCTGTAAAAGTGGCTGTCGTCGCGCCGCCCAAACCTAAGGTTATAATTACTCCTGCAAAGCCTGTAAATAAGACGCCGCATCCGGCAGATATTATCCGCGCGCAATCCCCGGTTATTCAGGGTGGAGGCACTTATAATATTGCGGCCACAAGCCCATCGAATGCATCACCAGTTATTCAAGGCGGCACACAGTATAATATTGCTGCAAGCACGGATCAAAAGCCAAAGACAGCCACAACATCTGTACGCGGCTTCAGTTTATTTGCACGACGTAATAACAGAAATGCATTGCGTGGTTCGGGCGCACAAGATATTCATCCCGCGGATCTGATCAAATCGCAACGCGCAGCGGGAACTTATGATCAATCGGCATTGTCCCACCCGAAAAAACCTACAGCGCATAAGTTTGACCCGATCCATAAGTTAATCGTCTACCCTGTTGTTATTGATGCGGATATTACCCCAAGGGGGAACGCTCAGATGGCATTGGTCTGGTCGAATAAAGTGCCAATGACATTGGTTCAAAAAGGTCGTGTGCAATTGGCCTTATCTGACCAAAGTTTTAGCGCGACATCAAAGTCACGGTAATTAAAGGGGCTGGAATTTAAGCTGCGTCTAGTACTTCCAGGCGCAGCTTAGCAATTTGGTGAACCTGATTTAAAGCTTCACGAAATTCTGTACCAACATCATGATTGACCCGTTTTTTGAAATTCTCCAGTATTTCTGTACAGTTACGCTCCCGGACAGCCAGAATGAAGGGAAATTCAAACTTTTCACGGTACTTAACATTCAGTGATGAAAAAGCATCGAGTTCTTGTTCGGTGCATTGGTTCAAACAAGCGTTTAATTGTTCTGATGAGCTTTCAGCTGTTAATTTGCCTGATAATGCCAGACTTCCTGCTAAATCGGGATGCGCACGCAATAAGGCCATTTGTAGCTCTTGCGGGGCGGTTTCAACAATCTCAGCCATCGGCCCAGCAAGATCAGACGGTTTTTCAACCGCATTATGACCTTTGCGGTCAAAAAGCATTTCTGCGATCCAAGCAGAGTGTTCATAAACGCAGCCAAATTGGGCTAGAAATCGATCACGTGATAGCTGTTTCATCAAATTAATCTCCTAAGCTAACGATTTCAGCGTTTTTAGTATGGAAAAGCAAGTAACATTTAGCTGAATTATGTTGAAATATTGGAAGTGCTTCAAAAAATACCATTATAAAGTGTTTAGGGGCATGCTGCTACCTATAGGAGTTATAGTAGGATGGTGAGAAATGGTTAAATCGCTTGTGATTAAAAATGCTGATGTTGTGGTGACAATGAACAGCACACGGGACGAATTGAAAGGCACAGATATTCGGGTGCTGGGCGGGGTGATTGATGCGATAGGGCCGGGATTAACGGGTGATGAGCAAGTCAATGCTCTGGGCTGTGTGGTGACGCCAGGCATGGTCAATACGCACCACCATCTGTCACAGTCTCTGACCCGCGCGGTGCCAGGTGGGCAAGATGCATTATTATTTGGCTGGTTACAGTCGTTATATCCAATCTGGCAAAACTTTGGACCAGAAGAGATGTTTGTCTCGGCACAGGTCGGATTGGCAGAACTGGCTTTATCTGGTTGCACTTTATCATCAGATCATCTGTATCATTTCCCAAAAGGTGTGCGATTGGAAGATACTATTGATGCTGCGAAAACGATCGGAATTCGATTTCATCCCACACGCGGATCTATGAGTATTGGTGAAAGTGAAGGCGGTTTGCCGCCTGACGCTATGTGCGAAAAAGAAGCGGATATTTTAAAGGATTGTATCCGGGTAATTGACGCCCATCATGATGCTTCAGATGGCGCGATGATCCGTGTCGGGATCGCACCTTGTTCCCCGTTTTCTGTTAGCCGGGAATTGATGCGTGACAGTGCCATTCTAGCCCGTGACAAAGCTGTGATGCTACATACACATTTGGCTGAGAACGATGAGGATATTTCGTATTCATTGGAAAAATTCGGATGTCGCCCTGGGCAATATGCCGAAGATTTGGGTTGGACAGGGCCGGATGTTTGGCATGCGCATTGCGTGAAGTTAAGCGGCCAAGAAATTGATTTATTTGCAAAATCTGATACAGGAATTTCCCACTGCCCTTGTTCAAACTGCCGTCTTGGATCAGGTATCGCGCCGGTTAGGGCCATGCGTGATGCACATTTGAAGGTTGGTCTAGGTGTCGATGGATCGGCGTCAAATGATGCCGGGCATTTATTGGATGAGGCACGTCAAATGATGCTGCTCCAGCGGGTGCAAAACGGGGCGGATGCGATGTCAGCAAGAGAAGCGCTTGAAATTGCGACGCTGGGCGGGGCGCAAGTTTTAGGACGCGATGATTGTGGAACGCTTGAAGTGGGCAAACGCGCTGACTTCGCGATCTGGGACATGACAAGCGGTATTGCCACAGCCGGCTCATGGGATCCCGTGGCAGCATTGGTATTGACCGGGCCACATCAGGTGCGCGACTTATATGTAGAAGGCCGCGCAGTGGTGCGTGAGGGACATTTGACAGGTGTTGAATTAGGTAAGTTAGTAGAACATCAAAACAGGCTTGCAGCAGGGTTTATGTAGATTTAATAATCTGTGTAAGATTTTTCTTCGACCAGCTTTGACCCCATTTGTGTATTGATCTGCTTTTTCAAGTCAGCACGTTTATCATTTGTTACGTAAACTGCACGGGCTAACTGCACGAATGTATCGCCAAAGTCACCTGTCCGTTCACAATCTCGGATATCATCTTCAATGACCCATAGTTCTTTGTTTACAGCAAGCAACGCTGCGGTCAGATCTTGCAGTTTTTGGGTTTGGGGGATGTGTTTTGAAACAACGCTTTGCAGGGCTTTGCGTTCGATATTAACATTCTCGAGCTTTACGGCATCCTGAATGTTTTCAGATTTGATCTGTAAAATTGTCACTTTATCCAGTAATTCACCTGGCGAAATCGGGGTTAGAATATCGCTCATAGTTTTTTCCAGTCATTTATCTGTGCTGTAATTTCTGTTTTTAGATGTTTGAAAACACTATCCCAATCACCTGAATCATCTTGTTTTATCAGCCGCATAGAAGGGTACCACGGGGTGTGATCAGGGTAGGGCTTATATAACCAATAGGGCTCAGAATGTAATAAGTTCCAGACATTTATGCCTAAAGAGCCAGCAACGTGAACGATGGCACTGTCCATCGAGATTACCAGATCAAGTTCTTGCATAAGCGCAGCGCTGTCGGCAAAATCACGGTCGTTTCCGGCGGCATCTATAATAATAGTTGAACTACCATCGTTTTTATATGCGTCTAATAATGGCCCTTTGTAGAGCGAGAACATTTGTAAACCTGGAATGTCACTAAATTCTAGGAAGCGTTGGTGACTGAACGACCGTTTGTGGTTGGCGCGATAAGTCACCGAACCTGACCACATTACACCAAGCTTAAAGCGATCTTTGAAAGGGGCGGTGATATGTTTGGCACGTGTGATGGCATCTTCAGGGATAGAAAGCTGCGCAGGGGCAGGCAATGTCTCTAGGGTGGTACCAAGGTAAAGTGGTAAATCCATCATTGGCACCCAATAGTCGCAGGCTTTCAGATGGTCTTTGGTTTTAATGAAAGTCACGTCTTTATCCATCGCGGCAAAAAGGCGATGCAAAGGCGGTTTGACTGGTATTTTGATAGTGCCGCCCAGCTTTTTAAAGGCAGGTAAAAAACGGGCCATCAGAATTGTGTCGCCAAACCCTTGTTCTGGGATGACAAGGATGGATTTACCTTTCAAATCCTCGCCTGCCCATTTGGGGAACGCGAAATCAGGCGGGCTTAACTCATCGCCTTTCCAGCGCCAGTCAAAAGATTTGAAACCGTTGGGGTAATCGCCTTGTGCCAATTCCACAAAAGCCTTTTGTATGTGTAATTCCGCAAAATCAGGGAATTTTTTAATACCGTCTGTTAGGATCTTATGGGCTGCATCAAGCTGGCTTAAGCCACGATAACATTTGCCAAGATTGACGTAGTTATCTGGGTTATCCGGTTCCAGTTTCATAACCTTTTCACGTATCTTCAAAGACTTATCAATAGAACCTGCGTCATAAAATGCATTTGCCGCATTGTTCATGAAAGCCAAAGTATCCGGCTGTAGTTCCAAGGCGCGTAATTGCGCCGCCACAGCCAGCTCATAGTTTTTCTGTTTACGAAATAATGCGCCCAGATTTGACCAGATAGCGGCGTCTTTTGGGGCGTTCTGCAAATAGACACGGTAAAGATTTCGGGCCTGATCCAGATCATCTTTATGGTGGGCATCTACTGCGGCTTGTCGCAAATCTGAAATGGATTTTATTTTAGGATTTAATTTTGTCATTGCTGCAATTTTACTTATTTGATGATTTATAGGTTAGCCCAGACCGATCCGCAAACCAGAATTTGCGTTGTTGCGCGTGTGAGGCCTGTTATAAGACATTCAACAGAATTTTAAAGGGTGATTTCATGGCGGATATAGCAGTAACGGAAAACGAACACCCTGACCGCGCTTATGAGATTGATAACACTTTGATCGAGACAGTTTTGAATGCGGTCGAAACCAGTGACCGAGATCAATTGGTTGACTTACTGGAACCGTTTCATGCCGCTGATATTGCTGACCTTTTTGAACAGATAAACACGAAAGAACGCAGTGCATTCATCGCTCTTTGGGGGAAGGATTTCGATGGCGAGGTTCTGGCTGAAATCGATGAAGGCTTGCTGGACGGTGTGTTTGATGAGCTTTCTGATGAGGTGATTTCAGAGGCAGTCAGGGATTTGGATACCGACGATGTTGTAGACCTGATCGAAGATCTGGAAGAGCCACAGCAAGAACGTATTTTAGGGGCTTTGGACACATCTGACCGTGTGGCTGTTGAGCAGGCATTGCTGTACCCAGAGGATTCTGCGGGTCGTTTGATGCAACGAGAATTGGTTATGGCCCCGACCCACTGGACTGTGGGGGAAGCGATCGATTATCTACGCAAAGAAAGTGATTTGCCGGATCAGTTTTATGACGTGGTGATGGTTAACCCCAAGTTGACGCCAGTAGGTAAAGTGCCTTTGTTCAGCCTGTTATCAACTGCGCGCAAAACTATGATGTCTGATATCATGGATGAAGAGTTTCGGACCATTCCGGTTTTACAGTCACAAGAAGATGTGGCTTATGCATTCAACCAGTATAATATGATTTCGGCACCAGTTGTGGATGCGGATAATCGTCTGGTTGGTGTTATCACAATGGATGACGCGATGGAGGTTCTGGATGAAAATGCAGAAGAAGATATCAAGCGTCTGGCGGGTGTCGGCGATGAAAGCTTGATTGACAGTATTTGGTCTACTACAGGGCGGCGGTTTCCCTGGCTGGCAGTGAACTTGGTTACATCTATTCTGGCATCGATTGTGATTGCACAATTTGCTTCTACCATTGAAGCAATTGTGGCTTTGGCAGTTCTGATGCCGATTGTGGCTTCTATGGGCGGTAATGCGGGTACGCAAACCCTGACCGTAATTGTACGGGCGATGGCGACAAAGGATTTAACCCGTGCCAACGCAATTCGCATTATTCGGCGTGAATTGTTCGTTGGTCTGTTCAATGGGGTTATTTTTGCACTGATCATCGGGGTCGTGGGATATTTCTGGTACAATTCGCCAATGTTGGGTGTGGTGCTGGGCATTGCTATGATCGGTAATATGGTGGTTGCGGGGTTGGCAGGGGTTTTGCTGCCTATGGGGCTGAATAAGGTCGGTATAGATCCTGCACTGGCATCTGGCGCCTTTGTGACTACAGTAACGGATATTGTCGGGTTCTTTGCCTTTTTGGGGCTTGCGGCAATGCTGTTGTTATAAATTTATTTTGGCATTCTAAGAACTTGATTGCGGCTGCCCTTAGTGATCCTAACTGTGCTTTCACCGATGGCGGCAACTTTCCAACCACTAAACCTTTGACCCGGCTTGACCTTCACATAGCGCCCACTGGGCATGCGGACCAAGGCGCGGCGGTTTGATGCGCTGCCATATACGCCGATTAAGGATATACGTCTTTTGCTGAACCGTGATCTTTCGGTGGCTTCTTTTTGAATATTCACCGGTGACGGCTTACCAGCTACTGATGGCGTTAAGGATGCGGTTGCGATATTCCCTTTGGCCTTTACCACGGTTTTAGCTAAGCTTCTTGGTCGTACACGAGGTTTGGCAGTATCATTTGCAACTTGTTGGACGGTTACTGGTATGTTTGCTGCAGGTACTTTTAGGGTGGCAGGCCGGCGTTTAGGTTTTGAGTCGGCAAGTGCTGGATCTGCTCGGGTCAGTAACGAATTTTTTTGCTCGATGGCGATTTGAAAAATAGAAGCCGGGCGGGACCGTGGTAATTTGTTTTTCAATGCAGGATTTGCCAGCGCCAAAATGTCCGGAGTATTGGGTATAGCCCCGGGTGGGGTGTTATCCACGATAGGCGAGGTTTCTAACGTATCTGAGTTTGTGGGTGTATCTGTTTCGAGCGTTGCCACTTGGCTGTTTGTCCTCAGCGAGGCTTCGGATTTATTATTTTCCTCAAATTCTTTACTGCGCATCTTTGGCAAGATGTCTTTTAAAGGATCTGGTGTGATTTTCAATTGTTCACGAAGAGGCGGTGGAAAATCAGGCTGCCCTGCAAATAAGGTAATCCCTTCTGGTCCGGGTGTACCTTCTTGGGTGGGAATAAGAGGAGCTGCATTTGCAATTTCTTTTGCTGCAGGTACCACGGGCACAATAACTTCAGGTGATAGTGGTTTTGTGATCAGGGCCGTTGCAACAGGGTCTTGCAATGGGTTTGTTGGGGTTTCAAGCGGCAAGCCTGTCGTTTCAGGCTGTTTTTCCGGATTTTTAGCGGTTGTGAATTGTGCGGTATCTTTATTGATTTCAAGTGGGGCAGGCGTGGCCAGAGGGGCCGGCGCATCCATGCCCGGTTTTTGCGAACTGCGGCTGACAAGGCTTTCAGTCAGCATAGGGGCGTCATCAACAGAGATCTGTTGTTCCATAGATTTTGGCAGAGTGATGATCAATGGCGGGGTGTCAGAGATTTGTTGTAAGCTTGTTATTTCATCTTTACCGTCAATCAATGTGTTGTAGAACCAATACATCACACCAAGCAGAATTAGGGCTGCTGCTGCCATTAGATAACGCGGTTTCAGCCAGCCTCGTATATCGGTTTGAATGACCTTACTTTGCGGCATTTTAAGGGGGGTGATTGCCCGTGCGACTTTTTGCGGTGCGCTATCTTTCGCAGGCTCAGAGGTTGCTATAGCTGCTGGCATTTCGATTGAAATGCGTCGGGGAATTTCAGGCGGGGGTGACGGCCTATTGGGTTTTCTGGCTGGGGCAGGTTGGATTGGGGCTTTCAAGGTTTTGCTGCGCACAGTCGCAAAATTACTTAAATCTGTTGTATCATTGGCTGTTAAAGGCTTCGTATCTTGCGGGGCGGGTGTGGTTTTAACCGAAGGCAACGGGGGTGCTGGTACCGCAATATCGTCAGAGTTTTCAGCCAAGGTTTTCTGCGGTGTGGGCGCGGGGGCTAAAATTGGGCTGTCAGTATCGTAAAACCGAGGGTTTCTTGGGAAATCAATCTTATCAAGTTTCGTGGTGTAATATGCGGCCTCAAAGCTGTAGCCGGTAATAAACTCTTTGGCTTCAAGGATGGTTTCTTTAGATATTGCAGCAATATAAGTAGCAGACCTGTCAGGCTTGCCAGCCAGGTCAAAAACAAGATCATCCGCTGCGTATGGTGTGTTTCTGGTCAGAAATGCATTGATCTTATCTGGGATTTCTACAGGTTTAACCCCGTTTAGATCGATGTCGGAAACAAAAACCTCAGAACGTGGAACGCGCACTTGCACAATAAATTTACCGTTAGCATCTGGTGTTTGGCCCGTTTTAAGTTTTTCAATATTGTTTGAAAAGTTCTTGTCGCTTAAGGCGACTTTACCCAATAACTTCCATGTGCGTCCAGCATCACGATGCCATAAGGACACGCCATCGTTTGATAAGTCGACTGCATATTTTGTTTCTGGTGTGGTCATCAGATGGTGTTAAGCCTTAGGTTCAGGGCATGCGTACCCGGTCATGCCATACTAACTATAAGATTGTTTTACTTTTTTCAAAGCCATTTGCAGATGAATTATTCCAAACAGCAGAAAATAGCTGATCTTGAACAGCATTTAAGTGGATTTCCAGTGCCCCTTGCTGGTTTGGCCAATATTGCTCAAAACCCGGCCAGTAATAAATAGCGGCTATTATGAGGCCTAGAATCAAAAACAGAGCAACAAACCAGAACAGATCAAAATCGCTTTTCTGGTTAACGACCTGCTTATTCTTTTCTTGTGCTGGCGCAAGGTCATCCAAAGCCGGCTCTACTTCTAAAAGCGTGGCGTCTGTTTCATGCTCAAAATCTGCATCTTCGGGCACTAGCCGCGGATCTTCGTGCGTTTCAGCGGGCTGTGTGATTTGAAAGCTGGGGTTTCTGGGAAATTCATTGGTGCTGACGTCTGTGGTATAGCGGGTTGGTTTGAAACCGATCAGGTGTACGAATGTTTCAGCCTGTTTTATTACGGCCATTTGTGTCCAGGCGATACTGATGTCTGATGTGCCATCGCGGCGATCAATATCGAAAGCCAGGGTTTTAATCGGGGCGTTGGCGGCAGCCTCTAGGGCTGATGCAATGCGCACCTCCCAATTGCTATCGGTTTTGGCGTCATGGGCTACAGTCAAGGTTTTCACTTCGCCTGACGGTATCCGGACAATTGCATCGCGCGATGGGGCCGATATACTAGAGGCAATTGCTTTCAGCTTTTCAAGCTGTTGCCTTAAATTGCCGGCGTCCAACGGAACGCTGCCTAAAAACTCCCACTTATGAGCGGGCTTGCGATGCCATAGAAATATACCGTCGTTCGACAAATCTACCGCGAATGTTTCGGATTCTGTATTCATGATGCTTTCGTGCACTTATCTGTAAATGGATGGTACAATATTTTGACGGCGCTCGCTACTTTCTTATTCGCTTTGCCTGAACATAGCCAGTTTCAATCACAGATTGAAGGGATGTCAAGAAAAAGACAGGCTGATTGTACTGTTGTTTTGGATTGTTGGCATAAAAAAGCACCCAAAGAACGCTTCGGATGCTTTTTGCAGGTTAGAAAAATATTATAAGATTAAGATACAACTTTTGTTCTGGATCTCTGAGGTATGTTTTAAAATTTTATTCCAAGGTTTGGGTTTTGGCTTTAATAATTAAGGTTTGATGGCCAGTGTTTATTTGCGCGCTTTACATACCCTTTTTTGTTGCGTTTCCAGATGTCCCAAACGGCGGGGCTGTAATTTAGATATAATTTACCTTTATAGATATCCCAAGCCTTGGGGTTCGTGGATACAAAATCTCCGCGTGCCATGGCGTAAGCGCAATAACCGCCATACTGTGGGGCGTATTTTGCAGGCTGGGCTTCAAATAAAGCTTTGTTTTCAGAAGATTTAAATTGCCACGTGGCACCACGCCACTTTAAACTGTGCGATGCAGAACCTTTACGCGGCTTCTTTTCGGTAAAATAAGCAACCGGATCATAGCCCCTAATGGCCAGACCGGATTTGGTAAATATCGCGGCTTTTGCAGCCAGTGCAGGGGTCGCGATGGCAGTGCTTATTAACGCAAGTACAGTGCGGCGGGTGAAATGCATTTAGGGTACTCCTATAATAAAAAGTCCATGGTGAAACCTAAGTATAATATAGTATAGTAAATTCTAAAATGAAGCCCCCTCGCAAGAACGTGAGAAACTGTCATTGATCGGTTTTAGTTTGCGACAAAGCATAAAGTGAAACCGCTGCTGCATTAGAGACGTTCAAGGAGCCAAAGCTGCGTTGGAACGGAATTTTGGCGATCACATCACAAGCTTCTTTGGTCGAAGGGCGCAGGCCCGGGCCCTCTGCCCCTAACACAAGGGCTGTGGGTGCGTTTGGCTCCACATCCAGCGTGTCTTGCAGATTAATATCCGCCTCACCATCCAGTGCGATCAGACGATAGCCCATATCTGATAAAGCTTTCATGGATTTTACCAAATTTTGCACCCGCAAATAGGGTTGGCGCTCTAAAGCACCACTGGCGGTTTTGGCCAAAGCACCGGTTTCAGGCGCTGAATTGCGTAAAGTGGCAATGACAGCACGGGCCCCAAAAACTTCGGCAGAGCGCAAAATCGCCCCTACATTATGTGGATCAGTTACACGATCAAGCACAATCACCACAGCGCGCTCATTGCGCGGGGCGCATTGTTCGGACAAGTTCCCCCAATCCAGGGGCTTTACTTCTAAAGCCGCCCCTTGGTGGACTGATTGCGGATCAATCGGTGCATTAAAACGGCGGGGGTCTTGTATTTCGGGGCTCATGCCTGATTTGGTGATGGCCGCTTCCAGTTTATCAAAGGCGTTTTTGGTCACCACCAGTCGTAATTTTTGCCGTGCGGGGTTCTCAAGCGCGTCACGCACCGCATGAATACCAAACAACCAAACGGTTTCAGCCGCATTGCCGCGTCTATTGCGTTCTTTATCTACCACCCAGATGGGTTTTTTATCTTTTCGAGGTGCCATTTGCCCTACTTTCCAACGTCGCTGCACATTTGACACGATCATCTGGCCACAACAAGCTTTTTTGTGTTGACGATAGCGTTTGACGCGACTAATCAGACCGAGCTTAAGGCGTTCATTACGGCTTTAAGGGCGACGGGCTGCAAGGTGCGGCAGGGGACTGTAACTCCCCCGGGGTAACCCACGCCTGGTTCGATTCCAGGGTCGCCCACCATTTCTTTTTCTTAGACATTTGTTTTTCTTGCACTTAATCTTTTTAGGAGCAGGAAATTGGTACACAATCTGTCACACACGATACTTCGTAACAAAACCTATTGGTACAACCGAAGAGTACCCAAGAAACATACAAGTGTTTTTGGGAAAAATATTCGAGCAAAACTATCTTCTGATAAAGATAATGCAGCTTTTTTATCAACTATCTTACGAACGTTCTTGATCAGGCTTGGGATACCAACAGCAGTTTCCCCATAGATGTTCAAAAAGTTATTTCGTCGGCTATGTTGAACAGATGCCAAACCGATCGTGGGCTTGTGCAAATGTCAAGAAAGGATATCGAAATTGATCTGAGTGTAGATGCATTGATGGAATTAGAAAAGGCTGAAAGGGATGTTAATGACTAACGCTGTACCAATATATTTCAATCCTAAGGGGGTATGTAATCATTCGTAGTAACCTACAGGTTGTATGGCCTGGTTACATTGAATACCTTCGCAAAGAAATCAGCAGGCAATTGCAGAAGTCTCCATCTCCTGCCTTGATTTACCCGTCGGACACAACGCATATAGAGTTTTAGTGCTGGCATCAAAAGGATAAATTGCATGACAAAGTATGTACTCAACGGCATCAGCTTGGATGTGCCAGAGGAAATTCAGACCGCACCTATTCGTAAGATGCTGGAAAAAGGATGGTATGAAATTGAGGAAATCAGGGCTATTAGGGCGCACCTTCTGGCTACAGACTCGGTTTTGGAACTTGGAGGCGGCTTAGGTTACCTAGCAGCATTTTGTGCTCAATTAGTTGGCGCAGATCGCGTGACAACTGTTGAAGCTAATCCAATTCTGCTTCCGGTTATCGAGGAGACATTGTCAAACTGTGGTCTTGCAGGTGTAAACATCATGCACGGCGTAGCTGTGGAAAAAACTTGCGGCGAAACTGAAAGTTTCTACATCTCAGATGCTTTCTGGTCCGGGACGCGAAAAAAGTCTAAAGACAATAACTATAAGAAGATTGTCGCGCCCGCATTGGCTTTAAAAGAGCTAATCAAGATAAGTCAGCCAACCATTCTAATCGTCGATATCGAAGGGGCTGAAGAGGATTTTTTTTATTCGGAACTGCCAAGCGAGCTACGCTTGATAATCATCGAATTGCATCCAAGTCATTACCCTTCAAGTTCGGTTAAAAATCTATTCCTACGCCTCTTTGACCAAGGTTTCATCTATGATACCAAAGGCTCACATGGTGCAGTTGTGGTTTTTAAACGCTGATTAAGTGGGCAACTATAGTATTTTAAAATCATCCACGACACCGCCAGAAGTGATGCGTTGCTGCATTATCAAGTAAGGTTGAAGCTGTGTATAAGCGCGACGTTTCGATGTTATGCTAGCGGTAAAATTCTGTGCATGTACGTGGTTTTATTGATGATCTTTGTACTTAACCATGGCAGGCGACGGTTTGTCGTGGTCAGTGATGAAACATCAGGGGCAATGACTAAGGTTTTGGATATCACGGAAATGATTATTGGTGTAGAAATTGCCTCGGGTGTGCCTTGGGGCTTTGGCCGTTCTAAAAGTAAAGAGATTGCGTTGGCCTAGAAATCAGGTAGCTTTGGATCAGAGATATTTTTACGATGCATTCACTAAATTGGAGACATGATGTCAGAAGAAAGCCGCCTGCGAGACCATATCTGTGAAATGGCTCGTTCACTTTATATACGTGGCCTGACGTGTGGTGCGTCGGGTAATATTTCTGCGCGCCTGTCAGATGGGCGGCTTCTAATAACGCCAACGGGCAGCAGCTTTGGGCATCTTGATCCCGCAAAATTAACCTTGTTCAATAAAGGTATGTCGCAAATTTCGGGTGATATGCCAACCAAGGAAATGCCTTTACACTTAGCTTTTTATGAAACCCGCAAGGCGCAGACGGGGGCTGTTGTGCATTTGCATTCCTGCCACACAGTTGCTTTATCGGTGATGCCTGATACCGATCCTGACAATATGATCCCCCCAATAACCCCATATGGGGTTATGAAGCTGGGTAAGGTGAAATTACTCCCTTATTTTATGCCTGGTGACCCGAAAATGAGCGATGCTATTCGCGGGCTTGCAGGCAAATACAGTGCTGTGGTTTTGGCTCACCACGGACCAATTGTTGCAGGTAAAAACTTGGAAACTGCAATTTTTGCTATTGAAGAGCTGGAAGGCAGCGCCCAATTGGCCCTTTTAACCCGTGGTTTGAACCCGCGTGTTCTTGATGAAGCACAGATCAACGGGTTGGTCACAAAATTTGATGTGGATTGGGATTAAGTGGCACGGTTTTCGGCCAACTTAGGGTTTCTTTATACTGAATTCAGCTTGCCTGATGCTATTCGTGCAGCTCATCAAGATGGGTTTGATGCCGTAGAGTGCCATTGGCCTTATAAGGTGTCGCCCGATGAGGTTAAGCTGGCTTTATCCGATACAGGGCTAACCATGTTAGGCTTAAATACCCTGCGCGGGAAAACAGGTGAAAATGGGCTTTGTGCTCTGGTTGGGCGCGAAGTTGAAGCATGTGCTGCAATCGATCAGGCGATTGAATATGCACTGGCAATCGGGACGCCGAATATTCATGTGATGGCAGGCATTGCACAAGGAAAGATCGCAGAAAACTGTTTTGTGCAAAACCTGCGATACGCTTGCACCAAAACCGCCCCGTTGGGGATAACAGTTTTGATAGAACCGTTGAATGATCAAGATGCGCCAGGTTATTTTTTGCAAAATACAACCCAAGCAAAAATGATCTTGGAACGGGTCAATGCGGATAATTTAAAACTGATGTTTGATTGTTACCACGTGCAAGTCATGGAAGGTGATTTGTTGGATCGTTTGGATGAATTGATGCCGGTTATTGGTCATATTCAAATTGCATCTATACCTGATCGTGCGGAACCTGATCATGGTACTATTGATTATAAACAAATAATTGAACGCCTTAATGAACTTAAATACCAACACCCAATCGGGGCAGAATACAAACCTGCCAACACAACCCGTGCAGGTTTGTGCTGGTTGCGGGATTTGAAATAAATGTCTGATGCAATCTGGCAATTAGCAGGGTTGTTTATCGTGGCATTTTCAGCCGCGACACTGTTGCCGGGCGGCTCTGAAGTGGCTTTAGTTGGGCTTGCAGCCCTGTCAGACCACTCTATTTGGCTGCTTTTAAGTGTCGCGAGCATTGCAAACACGCTTGGGTCGGTGTTGAATTATGGACTAGGCTGCATAGCGTTACATTATCAAGACCGTAAATGGTTTCCGGTTTCAAGGTCTGAGTTGACCAAAGCACAAGGCTGGTTTTCTAAATGGGGCCAGTGGTCTTTGTTGCTGGCATGGGCCCCTGTTATCGGGGATCCGTTGACTGTTGCGGCAGGGATGATGCGGATGCATTTCGGGGTATTCTTGACCCTTGTCGCAGTTTCTAAAACCATGCGTTACTTAGTGGTTTTAGGCGGGATTAAATTGATCTGGTCATAATGGGTTTCTACGCTATATTTCGCCTATGACTTCATCCAAAAGAAAACTTCTGACTTTGCTTTCAGCCTTTGCACTGGCAATGTCTGCGACAAGTTCTTTCGCGCAAAATACAGCTATATATAGCGGCCTTGACCGTGTGCATCCTGTTGTTGCTGAAAATGGTATGGTTGCGGCACAAGAAAAAGTTGCCGCAGGTGTGGGATTAGAGATACTTAAAGCAGGGGGCAATGCGGTGGATGCAAGTGTGGCTGTGGGCTTTGCATTGGCGGTGACCTTGCCGCGCGCAGGCAATCTGGGCGGCGGCGGCTTTATGATTGTGCATGACGCCAAAGCGGGCAGCACAAAAGCGATTGATTACCGCGAAATGGCGCCATCTGCTGCGTTTAGGGATATGTATCTAGATGCAGCTGGCGCCCCTGTAAAGAACCGTTCACGGTTTCACGGGCTGGCCATAGGGGTGCCGGGCACAGTTGCAGGGATGGTTCTGGCGTTAGAACAATACGGTTCACTGTCATTGCCGCAAGTACTGGCCCCTGCAATCAAATTGGCGCGCGATGGGATTGTGGTGACGTCAAGCCTGTCAAACAACCTTAAACGTGCTGAAAGCCGTCTGAAACGCTGGCCGCAAACTGCGGCGGTTTTTTATAAGCCAGATGGTGGGTTTTATCAGGTAGGGGAGATATTCAAGCAACCCGATCTGGCCCATACGCTTGACTTGATTTCTAAATCTGGTGCGGATGGGTTCTATAAAGGCGAGACTGCACAGAAAATAGCAAATGCGGTGCAAGCCGCGGAAGGTATGATCACTGTAGCTGATATGGCCGCATATAAACCAGTTTTACGCGATACGGTTAGTGGCACATATCGCGGTTATGCGATTCATTCCATGCCGCCCCCCAGTTCTGGCGGGACGCATATAGTGCAGATATTGAACACGCTAGAAGGATATCCAATTGCTGATATGGGCGCAAATTCTGCGCAAACTATCCACTTGATGGCTGAGGCAATGAAGCAGGCTTATGCTGACCGCGCGACCTATCTTGGAGATGCGGATTTTGTTGATGTGCCTGTGAAAGAGCTGACCAATAAGCACTACGCCAGCGATATTCGTACTGCTATTGATATGGATAAAGCCCGTCCCGCTGTGCAGGTCAAAGCCAGCACGTTGACAGCTTATGAAAGCAATGAAACCACGCATTACTCGGTTGTTGACCGCTTCGGCAATGCGGTGTCCAACACTTATACCATCAACTTTTCCTATGGCTCTGGCATTGTGGCTGCGGGTACCGGCGTGTTGATGAACAATGAAATGGATGATTTTTCGGCCAAATCAGGTGTGGCCAATGCCTACGGTTTGATCGGCGGCGACGCCAATGCGGTAGAGGCCGGCAAGCGACC
>JQIA01000506.1_pt1 | contig 19854 bp, 15 predicted proteins | sample 811431 | NCBI WGS metagenome assembly JQIA01 (sample SAMN02998118, study PRJNA258478) | marine sediment metagenome | biome: marine; feature: seafloor; material: sediment; isolation source: oil-polluted sediment collected from 3 locations (0.5 km, 0.7 km and 0.9 km)... | place: USA: Gulf of Mexico ...
ATGCTTTAATTTCGCACCGCGTTTGAAATGGCCAGAAACCAAGCGCAAAAAGGCTATGCGGTCTCGGTGTTTTGGGTCCATGTTTGCCTGAATTTTAAACACAAATCCGCTAACTTTGGTCTCGGTCGGCTCGACTGTTCGGTCTGCAGTTACCGCCGCCACTGGCGACGGCGCCATTTCGGTCAAACCGTTCAGCAAGGTTTCAACACCAAAATTATTAATCGCGCTGCCAAAATAAACAGGCGTTAATGTACCGTCCAAAAATGCTTGCTTATCGAAGGCTGGACATAGTTCCCGGACCATTTCCACGTCTTCACGCAATTTTGCAGCATAGTCAGCAGGTAAACATTCATCGATTTTTGGATCATCAATGCCGTTGCAGACAATGCCCTCATCAAGGTGATTATTCTTATCTTTGCTGACCAAAACCAGACGATCTTTAAACAAATCGTAACAGCCAAGGAAACTCCGGCCCATTCCAATCGGCCAACTTGCCGGAACAACGTCCAAAGCAAGTGTTTGCTCGATATCATCCAAAAGCTCAAAAGGATCAAGCGACTCACGGTCGAACTTATTGATGAATGTGACAATAGGCATATCGCGAAGACGGCACACTTCAAACAATTTCCGTGTTTGAGCTTCAATACCTTTCGCGCCATCAAGGACCATGACAGAGCTATCAACCGCGGTTAGTGTCCGGTAGGTGTCTTCACTAAAATCTTCATGGCCCGGCGTATCGAGAAGATTAAAGGTTTTACCCTCATAGTCAAAAGTCATGACAGACGAGGCCACAGAGATACCGCGCTCACGCTCCACCTTCATCCAGTCAGAACGAGCACGCCTTTGTTCGCCACGTGTTTTAACCGCGCCTGCTAATTGGATCGCACCTCCAAATAACAGCAATTTTTCGGTCAACGTGGTTTTACCCGCATCGGGATGCGCAATAATGGCAAATGTCCGTCTGTTGGACACCCGTTCTTCAAGCTTACTCATGATCAAACCCGAGCTCTATTCACTAAAACTGTGAACGGCTCTCAATAATGGCGTGCACGAAAGGCCCGCACACAAAAAACATTGGCGAAGATGTATATGGAATTCTGTAAATCTTCAATCTATTTCAATGGAAAAGTGCCGTTTTAGTGATGCTCTGAGTTGATGGGTTACAGGAGCTTCACCATCAACATCCAGTTTTCACCAATTAGATTGCCTTCAAAAGGAATGGCCTTTTCATTGTCTGCCACCTGAAATCCTAATGCTTCGTAGAGGCGAAGGGCACTTTCATTGCCGCTTCGGACTATAAGGCTGTTTTTTGAAACACCGGCTTCTCGGGCAAGATCATCTGCGCGTTTCAACAATCGGGCGGCGCAGCCTTGGCGCTGAAAATCCTCAGATGTGGCGAGCGTATTGATGTACCAATTACCCACTGCTTGGTTTTCCAGGCGCGCCAACGGCTGAACCACAGGGGGTAATTTACTAATTTCTGCTGTCGTATCTATTTTTGTTCGGCGGAAGGAGTTCAGGAGTGCCGCGACGTTGTTGTCGCTAACCAGAAGCTGACATTTTTTGTAGCTATAATCACTCGTATCTTTTTGGACAATTTCTTCGCCAACGGCCCACGGGTCTCTATGTGGGTTTGCCGTTTTCCAGCAGTAATAGGGAATACCCGATGCGGCAAGGTTTGCCAGTCTGGCGATGTCTTTCGCGTCGGCGGACCGCGCGTCTCTCAATTGCATTTTATTAACCAATTTACTTAAAAAAATATCACTATCTGCGCCCGACCATATTGATGATCAAGCGCAGATAGTAATGAAGTCGGCTTAGTCTTCCGAGACTTTAAGAACCAATTTACCGAAGTTTCCACCTGTGAACAATTTCAAGAAAGTGCTCGGGAAATTTTCGATACCTGTGTCTACATGTTCTTTAAACTGCAGCTTGCCTTGGCTGTACCATGTGGCAAGTTCCTGAACGCCTGAACCATATTGCTTAATATAATCAAAGACGACAAAACCTTCCATGCGGGCATGTTGGACCAACAAGTTCAGGTAGTTTGATGGACCCTGAACAGCCGTTGTGTTGTTGTACTGCGAAATTGCACCGCAAATAACCACACGAGCGTGACGGTTCAGACGGGCAAGCGCCTGATCTAGAATATCACCGCCGACGTTATCAAAGTAGACATCAACACCTGTTTTCAAAGGCTCTTTCATGTCAGAAAGGAAGCTGTCTGACTTGTAGTCTAGGCAAGCATCGAAACCCAATTCGTCAACCACGTAACGGCACTTGTCAGCGCCACCAGCGATACCAACGGCGCGCGCGCCTTTAATTTTCGCAATCTGACCAACCATGGAGCCAACCGCACCAGCAGCACCAGAGACCAAAACCGTGTCCCCTTCTTTCACTGCACCAACGTCGGTAAGACCGAACAAGGCCGTAAGACCTGGCATACCGAGGCCGCCAAGGTAGCTTTCAAGCGGCGCTAATTTTGGATCAACTTTTACAAGTTCTTTTCCATCAGACACACCATATTGCTGAATACCATGCATGCCCGTTACGAAATCGCCTGCGGCAAATGCTGGATTGTTAGAGGTAACAACTTCACCAACTGTACCAGCGCGCATAACCTCGCCCAGACCAACAGGGGCAATGTATGATTTTGCATCATTCATCCAACCGCGCATGGCCGGATCAAGTGACGCGAAATGAACTTTCACAAGCACTTGGCCGTCGCCGGCAACAGGGGCATCAGTCGTTACAAATTCCCAATCACTGTCTTTGGGGAGGCCAACCGGACGTGCGGCAAGACGATATTGTTTATTTTTGAGGGTCATTTTATTACCTTGTTTTGATTACCAAACTACATCCAACCTTTTTTCTTTAAAAAGATCAAGACCGATCGTTCAAAATAGAAAAGCCCACAACCATAAACCGAAATAGAATAGTTTCATTCATCTAATTGTGGGCTTTGGTTTAAGCCGTTGGCAGTTTGTAATCCTTAAACTGTTCGCGGAGTTTTGTTTTTAGCAATTTTCCAGTCGCTGTATGGGGGAGCTCGTCTACGAACACCACATCATCGGGAAGCTGCCATTTAGCAAGTGTGTTTTCAAGATGCGCTAAGACATCTTCACGGGTTACCGGATGTCCCTCTTCCTTGATTGCGATAACCAGTGGACGTTCGTCCCACTTTGGATGAGGTATGGCGATAACTGCTGCCTCAACAATACCAGCGCAACCGATGGCTTCATTCTCAACGTCGATTGAGGAAATCCATTCGCCGCCAGACTTAATCACATCCTTGGAGCGGTCGGTAATTTGCATGTAGCTATCTTTATCCAACGTCGCAACATCGCCTGTATCGAACCATCCATCAGCACCTACGACATCGCCGCCTTCAGCTTTAAAGTATCCACTTGTGATCCACGGACCACGAACCATCAGGCGTCCAAAGGCTACACCATCACGTGGCATTTCATTATTTTCGTCATCGACAATTTTCAGCTCCACACCGAAAACAATCCGTCCCTGCTTGAGGCGAACATCAATTTTCTCACTCTCAGACAAATTTTCATGCTTTTTAAGCAAGTTGCCTGTTGTCCCGATTGGGCTGGTTTCAGTCATTCCCCACGCATGGACAACATTGACACCGAAGTCATTTATAAATGTTTCAATCATTGACCGTGGTGCAGCAGATCCCCCGATAACAGTTCGGTTCATGGTTGAGAATTTCAGTCCATTTTCTTTCACATATCCCAAAAGCATCAGCCAAACCGTCGGAACACCAGCGGATAAGGTCACGCCTTCTTGCTCCATCAATTCGTAGACGGATTTGCCGTCCATTTGCGCACCGGGCATCACCATTTTCGCACCAGACATGGCTGCGGCATATGGAATACCCCAAGCATTGGCGTGGAACATTGGAACAACAGGAAGAATACTATCCCGGTTGCTAACCCCTAAGCCGTCGTTAGCACAAACACAAAAACTGTGCAGCACAGTTGAACGATGGGCGTACAGAACACCTTTCGGGTTTCCGGTAGTGCCCGATGTATAACATAGGCTGGACGCTGTTTTTTCATCGAAATCTGGCCAGATATAATCACCATCTTCAGCATCAATTAATGTCTCATAACAAAGAACATTCTTCAGACTGGTTTCTGGCATATGGGCTTCGTCTGTCATAATGACAAAACTTGTGACTTCTGTCAGCTGATCTTGAATAGCCTCCAAAAGCGGAACAAAAGTCAAATCAGTGAAAATCACTTTATCTTCGGCATGATTTGCAATGTAAGTGATCTGCTCTGGGAATAAACGCGGGTTAATGGTGTGGCATACCAATCCACTGCCCGAGACGCCAAAATAAATCTCAAGATGCCGGTACCCGTTCCATGCAAGCGTCCCCACGCGATCCCCAAATTCCACTCCAAGGCGTCCAAGTGCCTGAGCCAATTTCTTTGAGCGCAAATTTACAGTGCGGTAATTTGTTCGGTGAATGGGTCCTTCCACTGAACGAGAGACGATTTCTACATCTCCGTGGTTCAAACCTGCATATTCAATTTGAGAGGAGATTAAGAGAGGACGATCCTGAATTAGGCCAAGCATGACATTTTCCCAGTTATTTTATTATTGTATAGCCGCAGAGGATACGGAAACATTCAAAACAGGTAAAGAGCGTTTCATTACTTTTTGCAGCAATATCTTCAAACCGTTTAGGACGCTACGGAAAGCAGACCTTCAGAAAAAGATGTTGTTTCCACCTTTTAATATCTCCACAATATCCATCAGTTACCATGATCACAAGCACCTGAAGGATCCCAAGCCATGCAAATAGAGCCGTATATCTTACTGCCGATAGCTGCGCTTTTCGTCGGAATTGTCATCGTGATTATTCGTCTTGTTGCTGGCCCTCGAAATGCCGAAGTTACGGAAGAAGGGTGCCTTCAATTAATGAAATTTGAAGAGCCCGAAACAAACGTGCAAAACATATGCATCAGCCTCGATCAGTCGGCTGCGCTCCTTCTAACTGATGCAACCATGCCGCTGCGGCTTGTGCGCCGGCACGGTGATAAGCTCGTTCTTCAAATTCCCGACATATCAGATGTTAAAACCAAAGCAGCGAAAAGCGGGTTGATCCAAATTCGCCGGCAAGATTTCTCTCACCCAGAAATCAACATCCAATGCGCAAAACAGGACCTCATAAACTGGCAAACCAGTCTTGAAAATTTTAGTGCCGCCGTTGATAGAGAAGTAATATAAAATGACACTTCCAGATCCCGTAACCTTTGCCATTCCCGCCTTCGTTCTCTTAATTTTAATCGAAGTTGTTCTCGGCCGGTTTAAACCTTCAAAAGCAAATTACGAGGCCCGTGACAGTGCGGCATCTCTTTTTATGGGGCTCGGTAATTTTGCTATCGGTTTTTTAAATTTGGGGATCGTCGCAGCCGTCTCGAGCTGGGTATATGAGTATAGGATTTTTGAAATTGGGTATGAATGGTATGCTTTCGTCTTGATTTTCTTTGCTGAAGACATTTGTTATTACTGGTTTCACAGGTTCAGCCATGAACACCGAATTTGGTGGGCGGCTCATATCAACCATCATTCGTCGCAATATTACAATTTGTCCACGGCGCTTCGGCAAACTTGGACTGGTGGTTTTGTCGGAACTTGGTTCCCATGGCTATTTCTGTCCTTACTGGGCTTACCCACGCCGTTAATCGCGTTTCAAAAAGGCATAAGCCTCGTTTACCAATTTTGGATACACACAGAAGCAATTGATAAAATGTGGCGGCCATTTGAGTATATATTTAACACGCCATCACATCACCGGGTACATCATGCAACGAACCCCAAATACTTAGATGCTAATTATGCTGGCGTTCTTATTATTTGGGACCGCCTGTTTGGCTCGTTTATCCCTGAAGACAAGTCTGAGCCTTGCCGGTACGGAATTGTCAAACAAATCGCAAGCTTCAACCCACTCGTCGTTGCATTTCACGAATGGGTTTCATTAGTCAAAGATGTTGTATCAGCGAAAAGCCTAAAAGCCAGATTTTTATATATTTTCGGTCCTCCCGGGTGGAGTGACGATGGATCTCGCATGACATCAAAAATGATCAAAGAACAGGAAACCCGACGGATTCAAACAGCCGAGCCCCCTACTTCAGGTTAATATTGGCCCGTTATGTAGTAGTTTGCGCACCATTTAGCCACTGCAAGAAATCCTGCATCACTGCTTCACTATTTGTCTCATTGAGGATTTCGTGCCGCCCACCTTCGTAATACTTATGCGAAACACATTCAAATTTGTGTTTTTTGTAGGCTTTCAACAGACGATCCGTCCCTTTGGTTTTCTCTCCAACAGGATCATCAGTCCCAGAGAAAACATAAATAGGCTTAGATTTGTCCATTTGAGATAATGCATCGTCGCCTGCGATCCTTGCCATAGCATCAATCAAGCCAATCCATGTGGCTACAGTACATTCAAAGCCGCACATAGGATCTTCAACGTATTTATCCACTTCTGCATTATCCCGGCTCAACCAGTCAAATTCGGTTCTGTTGGGGGCGAAAGCTTTATTGAAAGCTTTAAACGACATATTTGCGAGCAAACTACTATGGCCTTCATTCCCGTTGCGTAATTTTTCAACACGGGTTGCAAGCTGAGCGATTTTGCCAAGAGTACCGGGCGGCCCATTGGTTGCCGACAGGGCTATTGCATGAATTGTATGGCCATATTTTGCCATATAATCCTGGGCCATGAACGATCCCATTGAATGCCCAACAAGTGTAATTTTTTGTCCCGGATGGCGTTTCGAAATCTCATCGTTGATCAAATAAAGATCTTCAACAGCTTTCTCCCAACCCCCTTCATCGGCCATATGACCGGGCAATACCCCTTCAGGGATAGATTTACCATGTCCTCTATGATCATTGGCATATACCGCATATCCGGCTTGGTTGAGGAATTTTGCAAACCGATCATACCGAGCACCATGTTCTGCCATCCCGTGCGCAATTTGCACAACACCGACTACATTTTTTTCTGGCAACCACTCATAAACATGAACGGCTAAGCCGTCAGCACCCTTAACCGTAAGATCCGTCATCATTCGCCCTTTTCCCCGTATTGTTCTTTTTCATACCAAAAACAATAAAACAACACCGAAGTTCGATTGACCAGTATTCTTTTGCGAAGTAGCTTTAACTCAAACAATCTCTTCCACTCATCCAAGGATTTCCAATGAACAGTCCAGATCTAAAACAAGGTAACTCTCTCGCCAGCAGAGACGTTAAAAGCCTGATCCATTCATATACAAATCTTGCCACTCATGAAAAAACTGGCCCGCTGATTATTGAAACCGGCAAAGGCATCTATGTCTATGACGATAGCGGGAAAGAATATATTGAAGGGCTCGCTGGTCTTTGGTGCACATCTTTTGGGTTTGGCGAGCAGGAATTAATAGATGCCGCAGTTAAGCAGATGCAAAAACTGCCCTACTATCATTCCTTTGCCAGCAAATCGACAGAACCCGGTATTTTGCTTGCTGAAAAACTATTGGAAATAGCGCCGGTTGATTTTTCAAAAGCTTTCTTTGTAAATTCTGGGTCTGAGGCAAATGACACCGTTGTCAAACTTGTCTGGTATTACAACAATTCCCTTGGGCGCCGGAAAAAGAAGAAAATTATCAGCCGAGAAAAAGCCTATCACGGTGTTACTGTCGCGGCCGCAAGTCTGACTGGCTTGAAACCACTTCATACAGATTTTGATCTTCCCATAGAAAACATAACTCACACGAGCTGCCCTCACTATTACCGTTTTGCAAAAGAGGGAGAAAGTGAAGAAGATTTTTCCACCCGACTTGCCAGTGAATTGGAAGATCTGATCCTTAAAGAAGGTCCTGATACCGTCGCAGCCTTCATTGCTGAACCTGTTATGGGTGCTGGCGGTGTCATTATTCCACCTAAAGGATATTTCGAAAAAATACAGACTGTCCTTAAAAAATATGATGTTTTACTTGTTGCAGATGAAGTCATTTGCGGCTTTGGCCGTACTGGTACAATGTGGGGCACAGAAACATTTGGCATGAAGCCTGATATCTTAAGCTGCGCCAAAGCACTTTCAAGCGCCTACCTTCCAATCGCAGCTGTCATGGTGTCTGAGGAAATTTATCAGGGAATGGTAAAACAAAGTGAAACCCACGGTGCCTTTGCCCACGGATATACTTATTCCGGCCATCCAGTGCCGGCTGCAGTGGCCCTTAGAACACTGGAGCTGATGGAAGAACGTAATATTATTGATCACGTCCAATCCATTGCACCACTGTTCAAAGAAAGATTTGATGCCCTTGCTGATCATCCTCTCGTTGGTGAAGTTCGGGCTATTGGATTAATTGGTGCGGTTGAGTTGGTTGCTGATAAAGCCACGAAACGATCTTTTGATCCGTCACATGCCGCAGGTGCAACTGCTGTAGGCTTCATGCAAGATGAAGGTCTCATAAGCAGAGCTGTTGCAGGCGACAACGTAGCACTTTGTCCGCCACTTATCATTACAGCGGATGAAATCAATACGATGTTTGATCGCTTCACAGCCGGGCTTGACCGGCTGGAGGCACTTGCTGTTGAGGAAAATTGGCGGAAAGTTTAAGCCGAAAGACTATACGTGCTGACCGCCGTTAATATGAACCTCAGCTCCTGTCACGTATGAAGAGGGGGCATCGCACAAGAAATAAATTGTCGATGCAACCTCTTCAGGTCGGCCCAGCCGGCGAAGTGGCAGTTCACTCACCAACTCTTCTGTCCCAGGCGATAGGATAGACGTATCAATTTCGCCCGGTGCAATGGCGTTCACCCGAACACCATGCGGGCCAAAATCCGCGGCCATTTCACGGGTCATTGCAGCAAGAGCGGCCTTCGATGTTCCATAGGCTGAGCCCGCAAACCGATGAACCCGGCTTCCTGCAATGGAAGTCACGTTCACAATAGCCCCTTTAGACATGACAAGTTCATCGAACAAACCTTGAGCCAGCATTAAGGGCGCAAATAAATTGACGTTATAGACTTGAAGCCAATCATCGTAGCTTGAATTAAGCGTGCTAAATCGCGCACCTTCTGGGCCTTTAGGAGAAATTCCCGCATTATTCACTAGTGCGTTAAGCCCCGCCCCATCCAATTTTTCTCGAATTAATTCCAAACCACCTTGTAAGGAATTCACGTCAGATAAATCCAGCTGAACATGGCTTTCTTCCCCGCCTTCCCACGGGCAATGCTCTGAAAAAGCTTGTCGTGACACGGTAAGAACACGCCACCCAGCAGCACTAAATCTCTTCACTGTGGCATGTCCAATTCCTCGGCTAGCGCCAGTTAAAAGGAGAACTTTTTGTGAATTGGACATTGAGGAACACCTGCATAAAATTAAATCAATATTATTAAGTATGACAAAGAATAGAACATTAGTTCACCAGAAGGCATAGTTTTTCTCTAGATTATCTATAAACTTACGTTTGGGGCAAAATCTAATTAAAGAGCTAATAAAATGAGCCATTCTAAAAAGAAGAAAAACCAACGGAAATATCACCGAAATACAACACAACGTGTTGTCGTTGCTATTAACGACGTCCCTTATCTTGCAAAAGATTGGTCGCCTGATGGTATCAGCTTTATACAGGAGAATAACTCTTATTCGCGCGGTGATCACATCAAAGGTAAAATTGATATATTCGACGTGGAAGAAGTTGGGAAATTTTCAGGTACCGTCGTTCAAGCCAATGATGCTGGATTAGTTGCCATTCAATTTCTAGACATCAGTTCTCATATTTTTCTAAACTTATGCATGACCGTGTCTTTAGGTGATGACAACAGCACCGAATAATTAGTTCATGGGTTGCTGTGCAATCGGTAAGAAGACCTTGCATGTTGTCCCTATGCCAACGGCACTTTCGATTTCCAAGCGCCCCCCATGCAACTCACTTAAAGAAGCTACCAATGGCAATCCAAGCCCGGTTCCCGGATATTTTCGGTTAAAAGCGTTTTCCACCTGCCCAAAAGGCTCCATAGCAAGTTCTATGGATTTTCCCTCCATACCAATTCCCGTATCCGAGACCGTCAAAATTATAGTGTCATTCATGTAATTTTCGACTGAGACGTCAACGCTGCCGCCTCTTGGCGTAAATTTGATAGCATTGGAAATTAAATTCAGAAAAATCTGCCTAAGGGCATTTTCATCTCCCCAGTAGGTTTCAAAACCAGTCATATCATCCAACTTAAGACTCACGCCTGCATCTGCGGCTTGGAGAGAAAAATACGAGCCGGTATTATCAACGAGGGAATAGAGTTCAACATTCCCCATATGCAATTGAAACTTTCCGGCCTCGACCTTTGACAAATCCAAAAGGTTGTTGATTAGCCGTAATAAATGTCCGCCACTATCATGTATATGCCGGGCATATTCTTCGTAATGCGAGTTCCCTAATTTTCCATATATTTCTTTGGTCATCATTTCTGAAAAACCAATGATGGCATTTAGCGGCGTCCTAAGTTCATGACTTACATTTGCCAGAAAATTTGTTTTACTGACACTTGCAGCCTCGGCTTTCTCCTTTGCTTGAAAGAGCTCACTTTCCCAATTTTTTTGGCTTGTTATATCCGTAAGAGTTAAGACTTCCCCGCCAGCCGGTAGGAGCTTTCCATTGACTTTAACAATGGTTCCGTTCACACAGAAATGCAGATATTCATAGTTCCCAGCCTCATCATTCCAAGAACTTGTTCCGTCTTGCTTGTCTGTTAGATCCCCGCGGTTCATGAGGAGTTCGTTCAATGCCGCAACCTTCTGACCAATTGACAAATTATTCTTCGGAATATCGATAATGGCTGCCACATTCTGATTGAACTGAATGATATGGCCGTCGGCATCCAACAAAAGAATGCCTTGGTTCATATTATCAAAAGTCGACTGCAAGCTATCCAAGGCTTTATTAGATCTCTCTTGTGCCAACAAGGATCGAATGGTTTCATGGGAATAAGAGGCAAGAATTAGCGCAAGATCGAGATCCTGCCCTGTAAAATTTGAGTTCTCTTTCCCATGCAGTGAGAATAGACCAATGACTTCGCCATTTCTCTCGTGAAGCGGATAAACAAGGACGCTATTGTTTTTATAGCCGTCCCATCCACTTAACTTACAGCTCTGAATTTCCACATCATCTGCAATTAATAGTGCCTCGCCAGATGAAAAAGCTCGCTCAAAAATTGTCCCCTTTTCCAGAGGAAGGCATAAAACATCAGAAGCATGTCCAGGGTCCAGCGAATGAACACGTTCTAACTGGCTCTCCCGCTTTAGATACAAGCTCCCTCCCGTCGCCCCTAATGTCTCTCCTATGGTCTCAAGAAGGGTTTCGCAAACATCTTTTAATGTTTTGCATTCAGCCAAAGCCTTAGCAGCCAGCACAGTGTTTTGGATATTCTGGCGCATCGCTTCCAAAGACTTACGCTCATTATTATCACTGTCCAAATTAGATACTGTTTTTGGCACAATGAGCTCAAAACAAAGCTGCTCCACTTGATCCGCGTAGTCGTCTATCTTGTCGCTACGTTTTGAAACGTAATCTACCACACCTGCTTTCATGCATTGCACCGCGTGTTCTAGGCTGGCATCCGCATCGACAACAACAATTTTTGCGGTCAAAACAGGAAGAGTATCCGAGCCAAGAAGCCCCATCAGGGACTTAAAATTATTTTGATCAACATGCACGATAATCAAATCGTTTAAGGCAACATAACCGCCAAGCATGGGAGCATCTGACAATAATGCCGCGGCAATTTTAAAGGTCGGATTTGTGATCGCAGTGCAAATATTTTCTAAAAACCCATGATCATCAGAAAGCAATAACACCGAAATATAAACATCGTTTTTCCGCAATAACGCCTGCATTTTTCCCACCCAGTAAGCATACTTTATTTACATAAGCATCAGCGGATTTATTAAAACGAGATAACCTGCCTACTCATACCTGTAAATTACGCGTGCACACTAAATTCGCGACAAGGAAGAAAGATATGCACCAATTCATTGAAAATGAAAATACTGGGGATTTCTTTAAAATTTAGTTAAAACAAGCTAAAGTTGATCCACTTACTACCAGCTAAATAAACCGTGTTTAGGTATAGATAAATTTACTGCAGTTTCTCTGGGTCTTTGAATTGTTTTTCCAATTGTTGCAGTCTGTCTGAAATCTGGCCGGCAGGCTTACTAAACCTGGCAAGTAAAAGATAAAAAACAGGAACCACCCCTAGCGACAAGACGGTTGAAAACATCACACCACCAATGATGACAACACCGATTGTTTCCCGGCTTTCTGCGCCAGCCCCCACTGCCAAAGCAAGCGGAACGGCACCAAGAGCTGTGGAAATTGTCGTCATCAGAATAGGGCGCAACCGAATAACAGATGCCTCAATAATGGCGTCTTTAAGCGCGTATCCTTCTTCTCTAAGCTGGTTTGCAAATTCAACGATCAAGATCGCATTTTTGGCGGTCAGGCCGATCAACATGATAACCCCGATCTGACTATATACGTTAAGCGACAACCCTTGATAGAGCATGGCACCCAAAGCACCTGTAATAGCGAGCGGCACTGAAGTCATAATAATGACAGGGTGAATGAAACTTTCAAACTGGGCGGCAAGAGCTAAGAACACCACAAGGAAGGCCGTCGCGAATGTAAACAGCATCGCGTTACTGGATTCTTTAAACGTCCGGCTTAAACCGCCGAAAGAAATTCGGGCTTCATCACCGGCTTCTTCTTCGACTAAGGTCTCAAGATATCCAAGTGCCTCTTCTAATGTATAATCCGGGCCCAATGAAGCCGTAATACGGACGGCCCTCAGCCTATCTGAGCGTTTCAAAGTACCCGCTCCAGCGCCCTCTTCCAAACTCACAAAATTACTGAGCGGGATAAAACTACCCGATTGGGCAGATCGCACATAAACCTTGTTTAAATCATCTTGAGAGGAACGGTCTTCAGCGCGAGCCCTCATAATAACGTCATACTGTTTGCCACCTTGTTCGTAGCGGGTCACAGTTCGGCTTCCCATTAACGTCTCAAGCGTCCGGCCCACGGCCTCAATAGACACACCAAGGCTTGAAGCCCGGTCTCTATTAATATCCACTCTGATTTGCGGCTGAGTTTCGGAATAGTCTTTATCCACATTTAAAAGTTTTGGATTTTCACGTGCCCGTTCAAGGACACGATCAACCCAGCCGTTAATGACATCATAAGACGGCCCGCCCACAATTAATTGTACGGGTGCTTGAAAACCTCTTTGCCCAAGGCTTGCAGGGTTAATTGCAAAAGCACGGACACCGGGAACTGAAAGTAATCCTGGAAAAATAGATCGCACGATTTCCTGCTGCGACCGTTCTCGCTTCTCCCACGAAACCAGCCGTGAGAACATAAACGCAGTATTTACAGGGCCTGGTCGAGAGAAACTTCCAACCAGCGCAAAAACACTTTCCGCCTCTCCGTTTTCTAACAGTGGGTTTAGAATATTCTCAATCTTACCCACATTTCGCTTCGTGTATTGTAGGCTTGCGCCTTCAACTGCTTTTACTGGAATGAAGAAGAAACCACGGTCCTCTGTCGGCGCAAATTCTTTTGGAAGTTGCTCATATAGCTGATAAGCAACCCCAGAAATTCCCATAGCAAGGGCAATAATTATCACTGGAAAACGGGTCGCGAAAACTAAGCCAAATCTATAGACCGCTTCCATGCGCACGAATAAGAATTCGGTCGAACGGTAGAATAAACTCTCTTTTTCTTGGGCAACTAATAATTTGGAACACAACATTGGCGTTAACGTCAGTGCTACAAAGCTTGAGAACATAACAGCTGCAGCCACAGCGACACCAAATTCGCGGAAGAGCCGTCCAGTGACCCCATTCAAGAATGAGATCGGCAAAAATACGGCGACCAACACAACAGTTGTAGCAATAACGGCAAAGGCGACTTGCCTCGCACCTCGGCTGGCGGCCAGCAAGGGGGGCTCCCCCATTTCAATACGGCGATGAATATTTTCAAGCACAACAATAGCATCATCAACAACCAGCCCAATTGCCAGTACCAGCGCCAACAAGGTGAGAACGTTGATGGAGTAGCCCAACATGGCAAGTATACTCAGCGTCGCAATAATTGAGACGGGAATAGCCACTGTTGGAATAAGTGTTGCCCGGAAAGATCTCAAAAACAGGAAAATCACCGCGACCACAAGAAGCATGGCAATTCCAAGTGCAAAGAAGACTTCTTTGATGGACTGACTAATGAAAATAGACTGATCGTAAGATACTTTAAGTGTAATGCCTGCGGGCAATGTATTTTGCAACCGCGCGACAACCTTTTTTACCCCGTCAGCAACTTCCAAAACGTTTGATCCTGACTGACGCACAATTCCAAGACCAATGGCATCATTCCCGTTCACCCGTAAGCCCGTTCGCTCGTTTTCGGCGCCAATTTCAACTTCAGCCACGTCTCCTAGTCTAACAAGACCCTGCTCGGTGTTCCTGAGGATAATCTGTCTAAATTCATCAGCGCTTTTCAAATCTGATTTAGTTCGAATATTAAATTCTTTTTCAACAGATTCAATGCGTCCAGAAGGCAGTTGGACATTCTGCGCTCGAATGGCGTCTTCGAGGTCTTGAACCGTCAGACTATGAGCTGCAAGGGCTTCTGTATTTATCCAAATCCGCATGGCATAACGGCGAGCTCCCCCAATGCGCACGTTTGCGACACCGTTCACGGTCGAAAGAGGGTCGACAAGATTTCTTTCGGCAAAATCCGTGAGTTCTAGCGGGCTCAACCCATCACTGGACATGGATAACCACATGATCGGTCGGGCGTCACTTTCTGTTTTGGCAATGCGAGGAGACTCTGCCTCATCAGGTAACCGGGACAAAATTCGCGAGACCCGTGCACGCACATCATTTGTCGCAGATTCAATGTCGCGAGTTAAATTAAACTGCACATTGATAGAGGATGACTCTTCGCGGCTACTGGAATTAATTCGCTCAACGCCACCAATTCCAGCGACAGCATCTTCAATAATCTGTGTGATCTGGCTTTCAATAATATCGGCAGAGGCCCCCCGGTATGTCGTGCTAATAGACACATTGGATTTATCAATATTGGGATATTCGCGAACGCTCAAAGATTGATATGAGAACAAGCCGAACAGCACCAAAACCATGGACAGAACAATGGCTAACACGGGGCGTTTTATGGAAACTTCTGAAAGCTTCATTAGTTTGCCTCAACGCTTGATGGCAACATTTCAGATAATCTGTCTTCTTGTTTTAGCTTCACTTTTCGTCCATCCCGTATTTTTTGAAGCCCTTCGGTAACAACAACTTGCCCCGCTGTTATTCCGCTAACAGCCTGCACCCAACCTTGTACCCGTCGTCCGGTTTTGATTTCCACACGTTTCACTTTGTCATCATCCAGCACATACACAAAATGCCCCGCGGGAGAGACGGTCACAGAATGCTCAGGCACTAACACAGCGTTAAGCTCCATGCCTGTTTGCAAGGATACAGATAGGAACATCCCAGGTTTTAGTTTTCTGTCAGCGTTTTGTAATCTTCCGCGTACCCGGACAACTCTCGAAACAGGGTCAACACGAGACCCAACAGATAGAACATCACCTTCAAATTTTCGTCCTTTATAGGCGACACTTTTCGCAGTAAATTTTAGTCCCGCTTGCACTTGAGCCAAATGGCTTTCGGGCAGATGAAAATCTAACTTCAATTCGGAAACATCATCCAATGTGGTTATCATATCGCCTGGCCGGATCAAGCCACCGGCGCTAACTTCTCTAAATCCCACTACGCCGCTAAAGGGTGCGTTGATTTGATACTCAGACAATCTCGCACGATCGGCTGACACCTTAGCTTGGGCGACTTGCATTTCTGAAAGAAGTAGATCCACACGCGCTTTCGGCGCGTTGCCACTTTTGTATAATTTCACGGCACGTTCATATAATTTCCGGCTATTTCCAAGCTCGGCAAGTGATTCTGCGACTTCAGCCTTTACTTCAGTTGAATCAAGAAACACCATCGGTGTTCCCTTTTTAACAGTACTACCTTCTTCGAATGCCAGACGCAGGATTTTCGCTGTTATTTTAGAGGTCAAATTAACAGACTCGTTCGCCCGCAACGTCCCAACTGCGATAACAATTCGCGGCAAATTCCGCACGATAGCCGCTGTCCCAATCACCGAAACAGGCCGAGAACCCCGCTGTTTTTTAGCCGTCGTCGCTTCTTCTTTCGGCCAAAAAGGAACAAGCTCTCTATTGTGCCAACCCAATGTCCCCATAAGGCCCAACAAAACAAGAATAGCGATTTGATTTCTTATTTTCATTCTCAGCTTTCGCACGACTTTAAATATATGGCAGGACTTTATTTGAACTCATCCCAAAAATCTGACAAACAGTTCATAGCACTTACCATTAAACAGCAACAGGTCTCTCCCATGGTTACACATCTGTTCACACATCGCGACTGTCTTTTTCATGACACCGGTTACGAGCATCCAGAAAAGTCAGATCGCTTAAGAATGGTTTGGCAATATCTCGAAGAAGACGAATTTGAGGCGATTGTCAGACACGACGCAAGCATGGGCACCACGGATCTTTTGGAACTGGCCCATACCCCAGATCACATTGACTACATTAAATCCAAAAGACCTGACTCAGGTATCGTGCAACTTGACCCTGATACATTTATGTCCCCTGGCAGCTATGATGCTGCCATGCGAGGTGTTGGGGCCGCTCGCGATGCCGTGGATCTTGTGATGACACAACCCGGCACTAATGCATTTTGTGCTATTCGTCCCCCCGGTCACCATGCCGAAGCCGATAGAGCCATGGGATTTTGCCTGTTCAATAACGTCGCTATCGCGGCAAAATATGCGCAACAAAAATATGGAATTACGCGTGTTGCCGTTGTTGATTTCGATGTTCATCATGGAAATGGGACACAAGCGATTTTCGAAGATGAGGCGACCCTTTTCTATGGGTCCACACATCAGGAAGCACCTTTTTATCCCGGCACCGGACATCGTCATGAGACTGGCGCAGGTAACATTTTCAATTCTCCTTTGCCCGAAGGATCAGGGGGCGCAGAATTCAAAATCGCCATGGAGCGAGATATTCTGCCTGCGCTTGTTGCTTTCGACCCAGAACTTTTGATTATTTCAGCAGGATTTGACGCCCATCACCAAGACCCTCGTGCTGGGCTTAATTGGACCGAAGAAGATTACATTTGGATTTCCAATAAATTGATGAAAATCGCAGAGAAATCCTGCAGCGGACGGGTAATTTCTGTCTTGGAAGGTGGCTATGATCTGGTCGGACTTGCACAAAGCGCCGCAGTGCACGTGAAAGCGTTGCTTGACGCATAAAGTCAGCGTATAAGGGCACAAAGGAGAAGCTATGCCTGAGTCAAACGAAATTCCAGCAGATATCTTAGAATTAAGCTTTGAAGCTGCTTTACAGGAATTAGAAAAAATTGTTGAAAAACTGGATTCTGGAAGGGTCGATCTGGATCAGTCAATTGACATCTACACACGTGGATCACAATTGAAACAACACTGTGAAACCAAGTTACGTATTGCGCAAGAACGAGTTGAGAAGATTGTCACACAAAACGGCAGTATTTCAGTTCAGCCTGCGAATGTAGAATAACACAAATTTGACCTGACTTTAGGTAGCTTGAGAAAACATATGGAAGATGAATTTTCTGTAGCACTGCGCCAAACAGCACAGTTGATGGAACTTGAATTAGATGCGTTTCTGCCGCAAAGCACGAACCCAGAATGGCCACTCCATGATGCGATGCGTTATGCGGGTTTGTCCGGAGGGAAGCGATTACGCGCTTTTTTAGTTATCCAGTGTGCCGATTTATTTGATGTGGCGAGAGAGTATTCCATTCGTGTAGCCGCCGCCCTTGAGATTATGCACACCTACTCGCTGGTTCACGACGATTTACCATGCATGGATGATGACGATCTCCGCCGCGGAGTTCCGACAGTTCATAAAAAATACGATGAGACACTTGCTGTTTTGGCTGGCGATGCTTTACAAACACTCGCCTTTGAAATTTTGGCAGATCCAAAAACACACCCGTCTGCAAGTGTCCGCTCTGAACTTGTTTTAAAGTTGGCACAAGCCGCGGGTGGACATGGCATGGTTGGCGGGCAGACAATGGATGTTTACGCCAATGCTGATACAATTTCGGTTCCAGTAATGTCGCGTCTTCAACAACTTAAAACTGGCGCGTTGATTGCCTATGCCTGTGAAGCTGGTGCCATTTTGGGCCACGCTGCTCCGGCGCAAATTACATCGCTCCGCGCCTATGCCCATGATCTGGGACTCGCTTTTCAAATTACCGACGACATATTGGATGTTGAGGGTGAGAGTTCTGAAATGGGGAAAGCCACCCGAAAAGACGTTGATGCTGGTAAAGCAACTTTCGTATCTTTGCAGGGATTGGAAAAGGCAAAAATTCACGCAAATATGTTGTCTGAGCAAGCGTCCAGTCACTTGTCTATATTTAAGGGCAATGCCAATTTACTGCGCGGTGCAGCATCATTTACAGTACAAAGAAAAAAATAACGGCGAGTTTATTGTGACACATACCTCCACTACTCCTCTGCTGGATCAGATTAATGAGCCGCAGGATATGCGTGACCTGTCAAGCGACCAGCTTGCACAACTTGCTGATGAACTCCGCAGCGAGACCATTAATGCCGTTTCAGTTACCGGTGGTCATTTGGGTGCCGGGCTTGGTGTTGTGGAACTAACGGTTGCCATTCATCACGTCTTTAACACTCCCGACGATAGACTTATTTGGGATGTAGGCCATCAATGTTATCCTCACAAAATCCTAACGGGACGCCGAGATCGCATTCGAACTTTACGCCAACCTGGCGGCCTCTCTGGGTTTACCAAAAGAGTTGAAAGCGAATATGATCCGTTTGGCGCAGCTCATTCATCCACATCTATATCTGCAGGGCTTGGAATGGCCGTCGGCCGCGACCTGCAAGGCCGCACTAACAATGTTATCTCTGTTATCGGAGATGGCTCGATGAGCGCTGGCATGGCTTATGAAGCTATGAATAATGCTGGCGCTATGGATAGCCGCCAAATCGTAATTCTCAATGACAATGATATGTCCATCGCCCCACCAGTGGGAGCTATGAGCGCCTATTTGTCTCGACTATTGTCAGGACCGTCATACAGAAATATGCGTGAATTGATGAAACAAATAGCGGCAAAGCTTCCAGATCCGCTGGAGCGGACAGCAAAACGCGCTGAAGAGTTTGCACGCGGTATGGTCACCGGCGGAACTTTATTTGAAGAACTGGGCTTTTATTATGTAGGCCCTATTGATGGACATAATTTGGACCATCTTATTCCAGTTCTTAAGAACTCTCGTGATGCTGCAAACGGCCCTATCCTAATTCATTGCGTGACCCAAAAAGGAAAAGGGTATGCACCTGCGGAAGCCGCTGCCGACAAATACCATGGCGTTTCAAAATTCGACGTGGTTACTGGCGCGCAGACCAAAGCTATTCCCAACGCCCCCTCCTACACCAAAGTATTTGCAAATAGCCTAATCGCAGAAGCCAAAAAGGACGACAAAATTGTCGCCGTCACAGCCGCAATGCCAGACGGAACTGGTCTCGACCAATTTGCCAAAGAATTTGCAGATCGCTGTTTCGATGTGGGTATTGCAGAACAACATGCCGTAACCTTTGCCGCTGGCATGGCTACAGAGGGGCTTAAACCCTTTGTGGCTATATATTCGACCTTTTTACAGCG
>JQIA01000508.1_pt1 | contig 19835 bp, 21 predicted proteins | sample 811431 | NCBI WGS metagenome assembly JQIA01 (sample SAMN02998118, study PRJNA258478) | marine sediment metagenome | biome: marine; feature: seafloor; material: sediment; isolation source: oil-polluted sediment collected from 3 locations (0.5 km, 0.7 km and 0.9 km)... | place: USA: Gulf of Mexico ...
GTGCCACCATATAAGCGATTTGTTGTAGTTGATGCTTGTGTAAAGGCTTCCCAAATTGCTTCATGTTTATTTTCAGGAATACCAATCCCAGTATCAATAATTTCAGTAAGTAAGTCGAGATGCTCTTCTGTTTGATTTATTTTTTTAATTCTTAGGGTAACGCTTCCTTTATCAGTAAATTTAATTGCATTTGTAACTAAGTTATTAATAACTTGATTGAACCTAACAATGTCTAACCAAACAATAGGAATGTCATTATTAACCTCTAAATTCATAACAATCCCTTTTTGTAAACAAGAGGATTCATGCACTTTTTTAATTTGTTTTACAGCTTCTGATAAATCTACAGGAGTATTATCTAGTTTAATGTCAGTAGATTGCATTTTGCTGATGTCAAGTACATTATTTAATAAGTTTAATAAAATTTTACCAGAATAATTTAGTGCTTCTATGTTTTGTATTTGATCTTTACGAGGTTCATTATCTCCTAGAATATGAGAGAGACCAATAACAGCGTTTAATGGTGTTCTAATTTCGTGGCTCATTGTACTTAGAAATTCAGACTTGGCATCGGAAGCATCAATTGCATTTTGTTTTGTAGCGTGCGCATTGTTATTAACACTGGCATTTACGTAAGAGTAATAAATTAACTGAAAAACAACTAAAAGTAATGTGGTTGTTATTGAAATATGATAAACGATATTTCTAGTTTCTATGGGGTTGCTTAACTCAGAATCAACAAAAAGCTTAAAGTTTGTTATATAGAGAAGTATCCAAAATAAAAACGGAACAAAACAAAAAATAAAAAGTTGAATTTTTTCTTTACTAAAAGAAAATAATACAAAAGGAAGACCAATTGCAAAAATTAAAAAAAACTCTACACTGGCATCTTTGCCTAAAAAGGAAGAAACATAAGCAATAGATGTATTAAATAATAAAAGAAATATAATTCTTGCTATTTTTGGGCGTCCTTTTTTAGAAAGAATTGCAGCTGTTAAGAATAACACCGAAGCCGAAATTAAGTAATAACTTAAGCTTTTTATTTCTAGATAAACAGTAAGAAAAAACCAAAGAAGTGACATTACAGAACATACCATAGATGTAATGAAAATCATTTTCACTCTTCTTTTTGAAAATTTTCTTTTACTGATATTCGACATCTTTAATAAATTAATTTCTTGTAAAATTTTCTATTTGATTTAATAACGTTTCCGGGCTAAATGGTTTAAAAACGAATCCATTCATTCCACAATCTTCAATTTCATCCTTTATTTCCATAAAAACATTTGCAGAAAGAGCAAGTATAGGAACGGTGGAATTGAACTTTCTAATTTCTTTTGTAGCTGAATAACCATCCATTATTGGCATTTGAATATCCATTAAAACAATGTCAAATTCTTGTTTCTTGATCTTATCTATAGCCATAGAACCATCATATGCTACTTCTACTCTTAGGTTTGATTTTTCAAGTATTTGCTTACCAACCATGACATTTATGCGGTTATCATCAACCAATAATACTTTTTTTCCAGAAAATGTATACTCCTTAACTTCTTCAGGGATGACTACTTTTTTATCGTCCGCTATTTTTAATTTTAAATTAAAGTGAAAGCGACTTCCTTTCCCCACAATACTATCTAGTTTTACTTTAGTTTTCATTACTCCGAGAATACTTTTTACAATTGGTAATCCCAATCCAGTACCTCCATATATGCGGTTTGTAGTGTTCGAAGCTTGCTCAAAAGGTTGCCAAATCGCTTTTTGTTTGTCTTTATGAATTCCAATTCCTGTATCTTTAACTTCTATTCGTAAAGTGATTGTGTCTTTTAATTGTTTTACTTTTTTTATGATTAGAGTAACACTTCCATCATCCGTAAATTTAATAGCATTATATATCAAATTATTTATAACCTGATTAAATCGTACAACATCTAGGTAAACATGCGGTAAGTTCTTCTCAATATCTAAATTAAATGAGATACCTTTATGTAAGCAAGAAGGTTGATGCATCTTTTCTATTTGGCTTGCATCTGAATATAAATCCGTTATTATATTGTCTAATTGTATAGAGGATGATTGCATTTTACTAAAATCTAAAATGTCATTTAGTAAGCTTAATAATGTTTTACCAGAAAAATTTAACGCTTCTATATTTTGAATTTGATCTTCTCTCGGTTCTTGAACTCCTAAAATATGAGAAAGCCCAATAACCGCATTTAAAGGTGTTCTAATTTCATGACTCATCGTACTCAAAAATTCAGATTTGGCTAATGAAGCTTCTATGGCTTCCTGCTTTTTTACATAAATTTTTGAATAATACTTAACTCCTAAATTTGAAAAATAAATGAGCTGAAATACAACCATTGAAAATGCACAAATGATAGAGATGGGATAAATATAAGTGCTAGCAATTTCAACATCAATAGGAGTGTTCGCTATTAATTTAAAATCGGTAATTGCAAGAATTATCCATAAAACACCAGAAAGATGTGAGAAAAAATAAACATAAACCTTTTCTGTTTTAAAAGAAAATACAGAAAAAGGTAAGGCTAAAGAATATAAGAACATATACTCTACACTACCAGCTCTACCAATAAAAGAAGCTGTAGCTGTAATTCCTAAATTTAGAAGGATAAAAAAAAGTATTCTCGAATAAAAGGTATTTCCTTTTTTAGAAAGATGAGCACAATAAATATAAATAAAAATAGTTGTTAAATGATAATAAGTTAGAGTTTTTAATTCTAAAACATAAGCCATTATCGTATTAAATAACGCCAAACCACCAGCTAATAAACTGATTATGTACATTAGTTGATTAAGCCTTTTAGAAGTGGGGTGTTTATTACCTTCTGACATAGTTTTACAAAATTATATGAAATCTATCCCAAAAAAATAAAAGAATCTTAGGGGAAAGATTTTTATTTTTAATGCCTCGATTTGGCAGAAAAAGAGAAATTAAATTGAAAGAACCACTTTAATTAGAAAAGCAGTTTGTAATAATATGTACCAATTTAGTAAAAAAAAAGTGTAAAATTCTTATAAAAACAAAAAACTCTCGAAAGTCGAGAGTTTTAATTTATTTTAGAATGTAAAAATTTATTTTACAGCCATTAATTCTACGTCAAAAATTAAGGTAGCATCTGGTGGAATAACTCCTCCGGCACCCGCAGAACCATACCCTAAATTAGAAGGGATTACAAAACGAGCTTTATCACCTACTTTTAATAGTAAAATTCCTTCATCCCAACCAGCAATAACCTGACCAACACCAACATTAAAGTCAATTGGTTGTTTTCTCTTATAAGAAGAATCAAAAACAGTACCGTCTAATAACTGACCTTTATAGTGTACAGAAACTCCGGCTCCTTTCGTAGCTTGTTGACCATCTCCTTTTTGTAATATTTGGTAACGTAAACCACTTGCAGTTTCATCATAACCAACAGCAACAGAATCTAATAATTCATTTTGTTTTGCTTTCTCATCAGCTTCTCTTTTTTCTCTAGATCCTTCAAAAGTTCTAAAAGCTTCAATTGCATTAAAAGCTTCTGCTTCTGCACCAACTCTAATGATTTCTACTTTCATATCATCACCTTGTGAAACTGCATCAACAACGTCTTGGCTGTCTATAACAGAACCAAAAACAGTATGTTTACCATCTAACCATGGAGTAGGAACGTGTGTAATATAAAACTGACTTCCGTTTGTAGCTGGCCCTGAATTTGCCATTGCTAATTTTCCTGGTGCATCATGTTTTAAATCAGGATGAAATTCATCATCAAATTTATAACCTGGGTCTCCAGTTCCTGTTCCTTGTGGACATCCACCTTGAACCATAAAATCTGGAATTACTCTGTGGAATTTTAATCCATCATAATAAGGAGTTCCTTGTGCTTTTGATGAGTTTTCTAAATTTCCTTCTGCTAAAGCAACAAAATTACCAACTGTTCCTGGAGCTTTTTCGTGTTCTAATTGTACTAAGATTTCACCTTTTGGAGTAGTGAACTTTGCGTAGATTCCGTTATTCATTATTTATTATTTAATCGTTTTTAATAGTATTGATATTCTGAAACAAGTTCAGATAAAATTATTTTTTTGAATTTAAAATTGATAAGCCATAAGACAAACCAATATTTATGTTTGATGAATTTACATTCCCAAAAGGAGACCACATTTGTCCACCAGCAATACTAAATGACAAGTCTTCACTTGCATGAAAATTAATACCTGCAGTTGGTCTAATTAAAACACCTTCTCCAGAATCAACTCTTCCTCCACCAGCAACACCTGCTGCGGCTTCTAAAAACAAAGACAATTTGTCATTTGCAAATTTATTTGATTTTATTCCTAACCCAAATATTCCATGAGCATAACCACCAGATTCACCTTTGTAAGCAAAAGAAGCTTCACCTGCAAAATAAAGTCTATGATTAATATCGTACATTATCTTTAGAGCAATCAATTGTAGATCCATATAGATTTTATCAGGTGTTTTCTCTAAACCAAATCTTTTAACATGAAAATAAGTTTGATTTTGTACAGCTAATTGTATTCCTTGTGTTTTAATTTCAGTTGTTTTTTTATCGTTAAAAGGATGAGAAACTCCACCGCTTAAACCATAATATTTTAAACTAAAACCAGCAGTATAAGCTTCAAAACTTGCTATACCACCTATTGATTTATGATACCCTCCATGTGCACTAATACCAAATTTGTCTGTAATTTTAACATCCAAACCGGCATTTGGGTAAACCGTTAAACCTCCTTCAGGAAAAATTCTACCTCCGGCAGCACCGATACCAAGTTTACCAAATAAATTAATTCTGTTGTTTATTTTTAAATTTTTTCCTGCTCCAAAAAAAACATCCATAAAACCAGCAGTTAAACCACCGTACATGGCATCTACATGTGCATAAATAAATGTGCTTTCATCTAAATAACGTTGGTATTCAAAACCTAGGATTGATAATGTATGATCAATAGGTTTGTACTTTGGTGTTGTACTTGCATCTGTTCTAGAATTCCCTAGAGGAAAGAAATAATCAAAAGTTATTTGTTGTACACTTTTTACTGATGGCTTTCTCCAAAACTCATCTTTTGAAAGGTTTTTTACTTGAAAAGTTTTTTGAGCATCAGCATAAGAACCAATTCTTAAAGTTGTTGGTATTTCTATAAAAAAGGAAACATTATCACTTTTTTGTATTCCTGTGAAAAAGTTTACATAAGTATATTGAGTCCCAAAGGAATATCCTTTTTTCTTAAATTGTAAACCTATACTAGGAATTATAATTCCACCACCGTTAACCAAACTTCTATATCCACCACCGCCACCAAAATGTACATTGGCATCAAAAAATAAGTTTTTATATATAGGTAAATTAACACCTAAATTAACACCTAAAGTAAATAAACCTCCTTGATCTCCTGTAATTGCACCGTGAAAACCAGCACCAGTATACAGCCAGTCATTTAAAGGAATATTATAGTTTAAACCAACAAAACCCATTGTTGGATCTAAACCATAAGAAACTTGATTAACAGGTTGATGAACTAAAATATAATTTAAACGAATACTGTTTTTTAACTCTTTTACAGGTAAATCAGACAAATTATAATCTTGAGAAAAACCGTTAAAGCTTAAAAAAATAATCAATAAAAAGAATATTTTCTTCATGATTTTTAATTTTTAAATTCGCTTACAAAATGTAATTTTACACTTGGATACTTACTTTGTGTCATTTGAATTGTAAAGTCAGAATCAGCTAAAAACACTAATTGTCCTTGCTTGTCTTTTGCTAAATAACGTTGTTTTACACGTTTGAATTCTTTGAATTCGTCGTTTTTAATATCCTCTGGTTCTACCCAACAAGCCTTGTGAACACTTAAGTTTTCGTAGTTACATTTTGCACCATATTCATGTTCTAATCTATATTGAATAACTTCGTATTGTAAAGCACCAACTGTACCAATTACCTTACGACCATTCATGTCTAACGTAAATAATTGCGCAACACCTTCATCCATTAATTGATCTAAACCTTTATAAAGTTGTTTAGATTTCATCGGGTCTGCATTGTTTACATATCTAAAGTGTTCAGGAGAAAAACTTGGAATTCCTTTAAAATTCAATTGTTCTCCTTCTGTTAAGGTATCTCCAATTTTAAAATTCCCAGTATCATGAATACCAACAATATCTCCAGGATAAGAAATATCTACAATTTCTTTCTTCTCTGCGAAAAATGCATTCGGACTAGAAAATTTTACCTTTTTACCATTTCTAACATGTAAATAAGGAGCATTTCTCTTAAAAGTACCGGACACAATTTTTATAAACGCTAATCTATCTCTATGTTTAGGATCCATATTTGCATGGATTTTAAACACAAAACCAGTCATTTTTTCTTCTTTAGAATCCACTAAACGTTCTTCGGATTTTTTAGGTTGTGGTGAAGGAGCAATTTCAATAAATGCATCTAATAATTCTTTTACTCCAAAGTTATTTAAAGCAGATCCAAAAAATACAGGCTGTAGTTTTCCTTCTAAATATTCTTGTTGATTAAAATCAGGATATACTTCTTCGATCAATTCAATATCTTCACGTAAAGTATCAGCTGCGGTTTCACCAACTATTTTATCTAACTCAGGATTTGATAAATCATCAAACTGTACACCGTCAGATATTGTTGTTTTATTATCACCTGAAAAAAGATTGATTTTCTTTTCCCAAATATTATAGATTCCTTTAAAATCATATCCCATCCCGATAGGAAAACTCATAGGAGTCACGCGTAAACCTAATTTTTGTTCAACTTCATCCAATAAGTCAAAAGCATCTTTACCTTCTCTATCCAATTTATTGATAAAAACCAACATTGGGATACTTCTCATTCTACAAACTTCAACTAATTTCTCAGTTTGAGGTTCTACACCTTTTGCAACATCAATTACTACAATAACACTATCTACAGCCGTTAAAGTTCTAAAAGTATCTTCAGCAAAATCCTTGTGACCAGGAGTATCTAGAATATTTATTTTTTTATCTTGATAGATAAATGCCAAAACGGAAGTAGCTACAGAAATTCCTCTTTGGCGCTCAATTTCCATAAAATCGGAAGTTGCACCTTTTTTTATTTTATTATTTTTTACAGCACCTGCTTCTTGAATTGCACCACCAAATAATAATAATTTTTCTGTTAAAGTCGTTTTACCTGCATCTGGATGCGAAATGATACCAAATGTTCTTCTACGTGCTATTTCTTCTAAAAAACTCATCTACAAAATTTGAGGTGCAAAGATAGGTTTTATTCTATAAATTTTTAGTTGTAAGATAATCAAAAAAAGAAGACACTAATTTCTTTAATTTACACGAAAATTAATGAAGAAATGTGTTTTGTTTTGTGAAATAATTCCACAAAAGATAGCAGTTTTTAGTGGTAATTCTTAGAATTTGTGTCCGTTTAAATCATTAATCTAAAATTTCAATCGTCATATTAATGTCATCAATTGGCCATTCATCAACACCAACTTTTACTTTAGATATTTTATCCATGGTGTCAAAACCAGAAATAACTTCACCAAAAACGGTATGTTCATTATTTAAATGATGCGCGCCATTTCTTTGATGCACCATATAAAACTCAAAAGGACTTGATAGTTTATTTGGATTTTTTTCCCATTGCCTTGCAGCAGCTAAAGCTCCGTATTTATGTTTTCTATTATTTCTGAACTCAGGTTTCATTAAATAGTTCCCATATTTCCTGCGCTGTTTTTGGGTGTACATATTGTCAGAGTTACCGCCTTGAATTACAAAGTTTTTTGCCACTCTATAAATAACAGTTGTGTTGAAATATTTAATTTTGGTAAGAAAGATAAAATTAGCTCTATGAACAGGAACGTCTTTATACAAACGTAACTTTATGTCCCCAAACTTGGTTTTTATAATGACTTTAGTCTCGGGGTTTTGTTTGCCATATTCTAATAAGAAAGCTTCGGTATTGTCTTTATTTAAACTGTCCCAAGGTTTTGTGATTTCCTTTTCTTTCTTTTTTTTAAGATTGATTTTCTTTTCATTCTCAATAGAAGTTTCTTTTTTCTTTTGATCAGAATTACATTGAAAAAAGGAAATAATAATTGTTAAGAAGATTGTTTTAAAGAAAATTTTCACGTTTAAGCTTGGTTTTTAGGAACTTCAAATATAAATCATCAAAATAAAACAATAGAAAAATCTGATGGTTTTATTACAATTTTAAGTTTTATTATTATCTGATTGCTATATATTTGTATTTATGGAAGAACAAGTGATTTTAGTTGATGAAAACGACAATCAATTAGGTGTAATGCCTAAAATGGAAGCACATGAAAAAGCAGTTTTACACAGAGCTTTTTCTGTATTTATTTTTAATAAAAAAGGAGAATTAATGTTGCAACAAAGGGCAGCTCATAAATACCATTCCCCTTTATTATGGACAAATACATGTTGTTCTCACCAGAGAAATGGAGAATCTAATTTAGAAGCTGGTAAAAGAAGATTACAAGAAGAAATGGGTTTTACTGCCGATTTAAAAGAAGTGTTTTCTTTTATTTATAAAGCACCTTTTGATAATGGTTTAACAGAGCATGAGCTTGACCATGTTATGGTTGGGTATTATGAAGATACACCAAATATCAATAAAGAGGAAGTAGAAGATTATAAATGGATGTTGTTAGAAGATGTAAAGTCTGATATGGTTAAAAATCCATCTAAATATACAGAGTGGTTTAAAATAATATTTGAGAAATCTTTTGAAAAATTAGCAAATGCCTAGAGTCACAGTTCATAGAAAAGCACATTTTAATGCTGCTCATAGATTGCATAGAAAAGATTGGTCTGACGAAAAAAACTTTGAAGTTTTTGGAAAATGTAGTAACCCAAATTTTCATGGGCATAATTATGATTTAACTGTTTCTGTAACCGGAGAAATAGAACCGGAAACAGGTTTTGTATTAGATTTAGCAATCTTAAGAAGGTTGATTAAATCTGAAATTGAGGATGCTTTTGATCATAAAAACTTAAATGTTGAAGTAGAAGAATTTAAAGATTTGAACCCTACTGCCGAAAATATATCGGTAATTATTTATGGTAAATTAAAAAAACACATTCCAACTCATTTAGATTTAAAAGTTACCTTATATGAGACGCCAAGGAACTTTGTAAGTTATTCTGGTGAATAAAAAATTAATTTTGACTGTAAGAAAAATAGTTGCTTGCCTTTTCTAGAAAAGAGTAGGTGTGGTAACTAAAACCATCTAAGTTTAATCTTTTTTGTAAGTTGATATTTCTAACATTCATTTCTTTATAAAACTGAGTTTCACAACTTCCTATACTTTCAAATTTAAGCCAATAACCAAGTTTATCCATTGTCGTAGAAAAAAGTATAGAGGCTTTAATTTTACTATTCGTATTAAATAAATTCTCTAAATTTTTCTTAGCAGATGTAAAACATGATTTAGGGTTCTTACCATAAGCATGTATTAATAAACGATCACAATATTTAGTTATTTCTTTAACTTCTTTTTGAGTGTAATAACCAACATAAGCTTCAATTTTTATTTTGTGTTTACTTGCGTTTGATAAAGATTTTAACTCTTTTAAATTATCTATAAAGTAATTAAATGAGCCTTGTCTAGTACAGGGCATTTTGTTTTCTTCTAAATAATTTACACAGTAATAACCATCTATACCAGATGCTTTTTTAGACCAATATTCATACTCTAAATTATAGATGTCAAATTTTTCATTAGCGTTATTTCTAGAAGAATTATAAACATCTATTCTATCTGTAAAAAAAGTTGCAGATTCTCCACAAGCACCAATTTGTTGCATGTTAAATTTCGTTTTAGCTTTAGAAATAAATTCCGCTAAAATGTTGTTTTTTCTAGGGTCTGATAAAGAAAAACGTTTGTCAACTTTATTTAATTGATATAGAATTAAAGTACTAAATTTATTGTTTTTAGCAAAAGACAAGAGTTTATCTTCTTTATTTGGGTTGCCTAATATAGTATTAAACTTATCGACATATAAAGTTCTTTGAAAACAAAAAACCTTAGCAAATAATAAAATAAATAAGATACTGAATAATTGCTTTTTCAATTTGAAATATTGATGTGTTTATATTCCGATAAAGGTAGAAAAAAAATCAGAATTTATTATTTCTAAATTTTTCAAATTATTTTGAATAGATAAAAAATTTTTAATTATTTTTTAGCTTGAATTGTTTTAAATAGAAACGTTAAATTCGCAATTATAAATAAATTATATCTAGATGAAGGTAATTGCCATGATTCCTGCACGTTATAGTGCAAGTCGTTTTCCTGGAAAGTTGATGAAAGATTTGGGAGGAAAACCTGTGATTTTAAGAACGTATGAAGCTGCATTAAATGCTAATTTGTTTGATGATGTTTATATTGTTACAGATTCTGATATCATATTTGAAACCATAGAAAAGGCTGGTGGAAAAGCAATAATGAGTCTAAAAGAACACGAATGTGGTTCTGATAGAATTGCTGAAGCTGTAGAAAATATTGAAGCAGATATTGTGGTTAATGTGCAAGGTGACGAACCTTTTATAGATGCCGTTTCTTTATCAAAATTGATTCAAGTTTTTAAAGAAGATGTAGAAAAAGAAATTGATTTAGCTTCTTTAAAAGTACAAATCACTAATAAAGAGGATGTAGAAAATCCTAATAATGTTAAGGTAATTACAGATGTAAATAATCTAGCAATTTATTTCTCAAGAAGTGTAATTCCTTTTCATAGAGATCAAAATGTTGATGTGAAATACTATAAACATAAAGGGGTTTATGCATTTAGAAAACAGGCCTTAATTGATTTTTATCATACACCAATGACTCCTTTAGAAGCTGCAGAAAAAATTGAGGCAATTCGATATCAAGAAATTGGTAAGAAAATTAAAATGGTAGAAACGGATGTGGAAGCTGTTGGAATTGATACACCTGAAGATTTAGAGAAAGCTATAAAATACTTAGAAAACTAATGGATTCTAAAATTAAAGTAATTGCTTTTGATGCAGATGATACTTTATGGGTAAATGAAACCTATTTTAGGGAGGCTGAAAAAAAGTTTGCTAAATTATTGTCAGGTTATGAAACTGAAAATAAAATTGATCAGGAGCTTTTTAAGGCAGAAATTAGAAATCTTGCAATTTATGGTTATGGGGTAAAAGGTTTTGTGTTATCTATGGTAGAGTGTGCTCTTGAGTTATCTAATTATCAAATTAGTCAAAAAACGATAGAAAAGATTCTAAATATTGGTAAAGAAATGTTAGAAAAACCAATAGAATTATTAGACGGAGTAGAAGAGGTATTACAAGCTTTACAGGGTAAGTACAAACTAATTGTGGCCACAAAAGGAGATTTGTTAGACCAAGAAAGAAAGTTGGAAAAATCGAATTTATTAAAATATTTTCATCACATAGAAGTGATGAGTGATAAAAAAGAAAAAGATTATCAAAAATTAATTCAGCACTTGGATGTTAACCCGTCAGAATTATTAATGATTGGTAATTCTTTAAAATCAGATGTGTTACCATTGGTAGCAATAGGTTCATCTGCTATTCATGTTCCATTTCATACAACTTGGGTTCATGAGGAAGTCTCAAAAGAGGCAGAATCTAAAACAGCATATAAAACAATTTCAAATATATCGCAAGTATTGTCTTGTTTATAATAAATACCTTACTTTTGCAACTTTAAAATAAATAAATTATGTCAAGTATAAAAAACTTAAAAAAAGATATTAATTACGTTTTAGGTGATGTTATAGAATATGCAATAGATGTTGCATCTTTAAAAAACGAGCAGAAAAAAGGTGATGAAATTATTGATGAAGCTATTGGGACTTTTGATGCTTTAATAGCAAATGTTAATACAAAAAAAGTTGAAAATAAAAAAGCTCACTTTAAATCTATAAATGCAGATTTAGAAACAAAAGCTAAAGGTTTAGTTGAAAAGATTAATGCTTTATAATCTTAACAATTTTTAAACAAAACTTTAAGACCAACATCTGTAAATGATGTTGGTTTTTTTATTAAATTTGAAAGGTATACTAAAAGTGATTTGTGTACGTTTTATTTAATAAATAACTTAATTTTTTTTATAAATGGCTAGAGCAATGTTTGAGTACACAAAAACTGTACTAAAAAAAGTGAGTTTTAATTCAGATTTGTTTTATATAGAGTTAGAGAAAGCTTTAAAAAGATTGTTGCCTTATGAAGTAGAAGAACTAACTATTTGGATAAAACAATTTACAGCAAACAAACCAGAGTTATATGTTTGTTTGAGTTTGATAAAATAAGTAAAGAAAAAGGAAGCTAATTAGCTTCCTTTTTCTTTACTTATTTTTTATGTCGGTATTTTCTCATTAATTTTCTACCAAATTCCATTTCTGCTATTTGTAATTTTATTATTTTTTTATATGAAATTACTTTTTTTATATTTTTTATAAAAGAATTCTTAGATTCATATAGTTGTTTATCAGTTTGTAGTTTTAAAGCAACTAATTTTTCTGCAACGTTTTCATTTAAAGAGTCTAAAGCGTGATTCTTTTTAATCGATTTTTTTAATTCATCTCTGTATTTGTTACGTAAAGATTGTTGTTCAGTATTATATATATTATAAATAGGCCAAAATTTTTCAGCTTCGTTAGATGTTAAAGCTAATTGTTCTGTTAAATATGATATTTTAAGAGCTTTAATCTTTTCTCTACTTTTTCTTCCTTGTGCAGAAAGTGAAAGAGCGCAAAATAGGCCAATGAATATAAATGTGATTATTTTTTTCATAATCTTAGTTTTTAATCTGTTATAGACTTAATTAATTTCATTTAATAAATCTGTGTTATCAATAGAATTGTTGATATAATCTTCAATAGTTTCATCTTCAATTGTTGAAAAAGAAAAATCATGTTCAATAATAATGTCATCTTCTAGAACCAAAGCAATTTCATTTGTACTTAAGGTTTTCGAATCAAACCAAAATTCAATTTCATCAACAGAAATAGAGTCTAAAGTGAACTCTTCTGTAGTATTGAAAACAAAAGAATTTAGTCCAATAAATAATACAACAGAAGCCGCAGCTACAATCGGAATCATTTTTAACATTCTCTCTTTAAAAGAAATAACTTTAGTTTCTTTTTCTTTGGATGTAACTTTAGCTAAAATAGTATCTTCAATAGTACTAAAGTAAGTATCAGGAACTTTAAAACTATTATTTTTATCGAATTTTTCTTCTGATAATTTCATAGCAATAGTATCCTCTAAATTACTAAAATAATCTGAAGGAGTAGAAAATCCAGTTTTAGTTCTGGTTTTCTTTTTGATATACTCAACGCTATGTTTAATCTCGTTCTCCATTGTTCCTTAGACCTTTAATTTGAAAAAAGGTTTAATTAGTTTCTAATTTTATATATTTTTCAATCTTTTTTACTGCATGAAAGTAAGATGCTTTTAATGCACCAACAGACGTTTCTAAAATTTCTGACATTTCAGTATATTTCATTTCATCAAAATATTTCATGTTAAAAACCAACTGTTGTTTTTGGGGCAAGGTTGCAATAGCTTTCTGTAAAATTACTTGAATTTCATCACCAGTAAAAAAATCATCACTCGCTAAAGTAGACGCTAATTTTTCTTGATAATCAGAAATATCTACATTTCTTTCTTTCGCTCTTTTATTTATAAAGGTAATAGATTCATTAGTTGCAATTCTATATATCCAAGAATAGAGCTTACTTTCCTCATTAAATTTCTCTATATTTTTAAAAATTTTAATGAAAGTATTCTGTAGCACATCATCTGCATCATTATGAGATATTACAATTTTACGTATATGCCAATACATGCGTTCTTTATAGAGAGTAATTAATTCTCTGAACGCTTTTTCTTTAGTTTGAACATTTTTTAGTTGTTCTATTAAAAGAGTTTCATCTGTCAACTAGTTGGTTTCTGCTATTTAGACTTTAAAAACATAAAAAGGTTTAACGTTTGTTTTTTATTCTAGTTCTTGAGAAGCCAAAAAGCCTTTTCTGCTTAATTATTTCTGAAATTCCTTCTGGTAACATTTCTTCCCAACCCTCTTCTCCTTTAACAATCTTTTTTAAGACTGTTCTAGAAAAGATATCGAGAATCTCTTTATTAGTTACCTCAATATCTATAAGTTTACCATTGTGTTTAAAGAATTTGTACAATTCTTTCATTCTTGGATGCACTATTAAATTGTCACTTGTAATATACTTTCCAGTAGAAGTATCGTGAGAAGGGTACATGTATACTTTTAAGTCTTTGTAGAATAATTTTCCAAAAGCTTCTAAAATACCACCACTTAAATTGCGATAATATTTTTCGTCAAAGATTTGTACAAGATTCTGAGCCCCCATCGCTAATGCCATTCTTTCTTTCGTAAATTCACTAAAATATTCAACTAATTTAAAATATTGTTGAAAGTTTGTAATCATTACATTTTGACCAAGAGAACATAATAATTCTGCTCTGTCAAGAAAATCTCTTTCATTAATTTTTCCTTCGGATGTAAGGTTACTTAAGGTGATTTCAAAAATTACTTGAGTTTTACTTTCTTCAACTTTCTTTTCGGCTAAGAAGAGTTGTTTAGATTTCTCAAACATATCCATATTAACCATGGTAACAGGTCTAAAACTACCACGAAGCGTAAGAATGTTTTTCTTGTAAAGAACTTGTGCAGGTAAAAGGTTGTTACCATCAGGTCCAAACATCACAGCATTCGTCATCCCGTTTTTAAGTAATTGCAAACTCATTAAACGATTGTCTACATACATAAATCGAGGTCCAGAGAAATTTATCATATCAATTTCTAACTGGTCATTACTTAAATTATCGTAAAAAGATTTCACTAAATCTTTAGGATTATCATTTAAATAAAATGCACCATAAATTAAATTTACACCCAAAATACCTAAGGTTTCTTGTTGTAAACGCGCATCTGTTTCTTTAAAACGTAAGTGTAAAACAATTTCATTATAATCCTCTAAAGGATCTAGTTGAAAACGAATACCAACCCAACCGTGTCCTTTAAATTTCTTAGCAAAATCGATGGTTGTTACCGTGTTGGCATAACTAAAAAATAATTTATCAGGATGTTTTTGTCTGCTTAATCGATCTTCCATTAAATCAATTTCATGACCTAACATTTTCTTTAAACGTGGCTGAGTTACATAGCGATTATCTTCTTCTGTACCATAAATTGCATCAGAAAAATCTTTGTCATAAGCACTCATCGCTTTAGCAATAGTACCAGAGGCAGCACCAGATCTAAAAAAATTACGAGCAGTTTCTTGACCCGCTCCAATCTCGGCAAAAGTTCCGTAAATATCTCTATTTAAATTAATTCTTAAAGCTTTACTTTTAATAGTAGGTACATTACTAATTTCTTGATCTCCTTTTAGAGAAATTGCCATGGTTAGATATTTTTAGTCTAAACAAATATAATAAATAAGAGTACTATCAGTCAATTTTTATGTTATTTTTGTTAGAATGAAAATTAAAAAGAAACAGCTTAATATTACCTTTTTAGGTACAGGTACTTCGCAGGGAATACCGATGATTGCGAGTAATGATCCTGTTTGTTTGTCTAAAGATATAAAAGACAATCGTTTGCGATCATCAATTTTAATTTCTTGGGATGATGTTTCTTACACGGTAGATTGTAGTTTAGATTTTAGGCAGCAAATACTAAGAGAGAATGTACAATCTTTAAAAGGAGTTTTTTTTACGCATGAACATGCAGATCATGTAGGTGGTTTAGATGATTTAAGGGCTTTTTGTTATCAAATAGGAGAGATGCCTATTTATGTAAATGCGCGAACTTTATTAAGTTTAGAAAAAAGATTTGATTATATTTTTAGGAAAGAAAACAGATACCCTGGAGCACCAAGTGTGTTGCCTATTATCGTTGATAAAACTCCGTTTTTTGTTGATGAATTAAAAGTAACTCCAATAGAGGTTTTTCATGGAAGCTTACCTATTACCGGATACCGTTTTGAGGATGTTGTGTATTTAACAGATGTAAAATCCATCTCTGATGAAGAGAAGTTGAAGTTACAAAATTTAGATGTTTTAATAGTTAATGCGTTAAGAATTGAAGAGCATCCTACTCATTTTAATTTAGAAGAAGCTTTAGATTTTGTTGAAGAAATAAAACCTAAAAAAGCATATTTTACACATATTAGCCATAAGCTTGGTTTTCATGCTGAAGTTTCTAGAAAACTACCTGATAATGTATTTTTAGCTTTTGATGGGTTAAAAATCTCAGTATAGGTTTTTCTAAATTGTTTTTTAGTGTATATTTGTTTATACAGCTATTGTTTTAAAAGCTTTAGTTTAATATCAAAATAGTTTATACACACTAATTCAAACATAATATCTATGTCAAAAAATTCTGAACAAAATAACGAGACAGAATCTAAACAACCACAGCATCAAGTTGATACTAGAATTGCAGCAGTTAGAGACCTTATATTTGGTGAGAATATTCAACAATATGATTCTGAATTTGCAGATGTTTACGCAAAATTAAAAACATTAGAAGATCAAACGAATAAGAATTTATCAGAATCTGTAACCAATCTAGAAAATAAATTAGCAGATTTAGAAAGTTTAGTGGATCATAAATTTCAAGACTTAAGCGACGATTTAGACAAAAGACTTTCTGACTTAGATGATGAAAAAGCAGATAGAAGAAAACTAGGTAAAGCTTTAGAGAAAATTGCACAGATGTTGCAAGAATAGATGAATAAAACGACTGTAAATAATAAAGACAATCGTTTTGAGTTACTTAAAGAACTTCTTTTAGCTGATGATAGAAAGGACTTTAATGTTTTAAGAGAAGAGTTTCTAGAACGTGAAAAGTTTAGGTTAAAAGTAGACCCTATAATTGATGAAAAAATAGAGGATTTTAAAGATAATTTCCCTAAATATTTTGGAAACACAATTACAGAAACTATTAAAGTTCAAATTAGAGAATCTCAAGATGAAGTTGTAGAGGCACTTTATCCAATTATGGGTAAATTAGTCAAGAAATTTATTGTTGCAGAAATCACAAAACTTACAGAAAATATTAATGATACAATTAATAATAAGTTTTCCATTTCACAAATTTTAAAACGTTTATTCAGAGGGAAGTCTACAGATGCTGAAGATGTTTTACAAGAAGTTTTTGAGCCAATTATAGAAGAAGTTTTTGTTATTGAAAAAGATTCAGGATTACTTGCAGGAAACTATTCTAGAGGAAATATTGCTGATAAAGATATGGTTTCTGGTATGTTAACGGCTATTAAATCTTTCGCAGAAGACGCATTTTCTAAAGAAAGTCAGAATTTAGAAGATATTAAATTTGAAACCTTTCAGTTATCCATTCAAAATTTTAAATCAATTTATATTGCTACTGCAACATCAGGCGTTATAGGTTCTGAGTTTAAAGAAGAATTATTTGAAGATATTAATAATCTCGCTGAAATTATTTTAAGAGATAGGAGTTATCTTTCTGATGAAGAGAAACTTAATGAGATTATCAAAAAAACACTCATCAAATAAAAATAGTTTACACACCCCCTATAAATGATTGCAAAAAAAGTCTTGTTAGTTGGTAATTTCGGAGTTGGTAAAACCTCATTAATTAGAAGATTTGTGCTAAATGAATTTTCTGAAGACTACATAAGCACAATTGGAGTAAGAGTAAGTACAAAAATCGTGAAATTTAAGGAGGAAGAAATTAAGCTTTTAATTTGGGATGTAGCTGGGGTAAGTGATAATGATAAAATACCAAAAGCTTATTTTTTAGGTTCAAGTGCAGCAATGTATGTGTTTGATTTAAGTAGAGAAGAAACCTATAATAATATAAAGAATCAGGTAGAAACTGTAAAAGAACTTTCTGGTTTGAAAAATATTACAGTTGTAGGGAATAAAAAAGATTTGTTAAGTTCTAATGAGATAGAGCAGATAATAAAATCAATATCGATTTCGGTAGATTTAATTACAAGTGCAAAAGATGATGAAAATGTAGAAGATGCATTTGTAAAACTAGCAAATCAATCCCTAACTAAATAATTGATGACTTCTAAAATTAAAAAAGTTTTTATAGAATTAATAACAAATTCTACAGGAATTGTTAAGCAGGTAGTTTCAGGAGAATTTGTGCATCAAGAATTTACTGTAGATGAATCTGTATATATAGCTTGTCCTTTTTTAGAAGGTACATTAGATGCGGTAGAAAGTAATGAGCCTTATTTAATTGAAGGTATGGTTATAACTTCTAATAAAATAGAGTATAATGTAGATGTTGAGTTGTTTAAGTTAAAGGATGAAATTTCTGTTTTAATACATAACAGAACTAGTGTTTACAAATATGCAGAGCAGCTTAACCAAAATAGAAATGATCTTTTTTTCTTAAAAAGACAACTCAATGAAAATAATATTGAACTTGAGAAATTAAGAAAAATTGCTGACAAAGCGAATGAAGAAAAGTCACGTTTTCTAGCAATGATGAGCCATGAGGTTAGAAATCCTTTAAACGTAATTCTTGGTTATACAGAGTTAATCAATAAAGAAGAGACTTCTAATACTGTTAAGGAGTATTTAAATTACTTAACAATTTCTGGTAAAAATTTAAAAGTAATTGTTGATGATATTTTAGATTTATCAAGAGTGGAAGCGGGAAAATTGCAATTGGGAAATTCTGCAGTTAATTTGGCAGAAGTTACAAAACAACTCGATTCTAATTATAAAAGTAGTCATGGTGATTTAGATATTAAATTAGCCTTTGCTTGTGCGGCTGAAGTGCCTAAATTTGTTTCAGGAGACGATGTAAGAATCAATCAAATACTTACAAACTTAATTAATAATTCAATAAAGTTCACTCAAAAAGGTTCTGTTAAAACTCATATTTCTTTGATTTCTTGGGATAAAAAAGAAGCGAAAATTTCTTTTAAAGTTACAGATACTGGTAGAGGAATGTCTGAAAAACAAGCGGCTACAATTTTTGAAGAATATCAGCAAAATGAATTAGATGATAATAGAATTCACAAAGGTGCAGGTTTAGGTTTAGCGATTGTAAAGCGTTTAGTAACTGCAATGAATGGATCTATTTCTGTAAGTAGTAAAATTGATATTGGTACAACTTTTAAAATTGAAATCCCTTTTGAGGTTGATGATACAGTAAGTGTAGAAGAAAAATCAAATAATCAAATAGTTGAAAAGAATTATATAAAAGGTAGTAGAATTTTGGTAGCTGATGATAATTTTTTAAACAGAACTATTGTTGCTCATATCTTAAAAAAAGAGAATGCTATTTTTACTCTGGTAAAAGACGGGGTAGAAGCCCTTGATGAAATGCAGAAAGAAACATTTGATATTGTCTTGTTAGATATTAATATGCCAAATCTTTCTGGCGAAGATTTAATGAAGCAAAAAGAGGCGTATCATAAATCGAATTCAGAAACACCTGTTTTAGCTTTAACAGCAAATAATTCAAAAGAAGATATAGAGGAATATTTAAAAATTGGGTTTACAGATGTTATTCCTAAACCATTTACCAGTATTCAGTTTATTCAGATGCTGAATGAGAACCTTCAATTGAAGTTCAGTAATAAATAGTTTTTAAGAACTATCGAGGCTGTTTGATTATATTAAGTTGCAATTGTCGATTTTGAAATCTGTTATTTTGAGCAATTTAATTAACCTAATAGAGGTCAGTATTTAAATTCATATCTTTAAGACCAACGAATACGGTATTATTATGAATATTTTTAAAGGTCA
>JQIA01000507.1_pt1 | contig 19806 bp, 10 predicted proteins | sample 811431 | NCBI WGS metagenome assembly JQIA01 (sample SAMN02998118, study PRJNA258478) | marine sediment metagenome | biome: marine; feature: seafloor; material: sediment; isolation source: oil-polluted sediment collected from 3 locations (0.5 km, 0.7 km and 0.9 km)... | place: USA: Gulf of Mexico ...
CTTCCCAAACCAGTATAAATCTAATATAATTGCATCAACAGGAATTTTTGCTGTTTGAAACTTTTCAATAGTATTGATGGTTTCTTCTTGTGAATGATATCCAAATCTACTTGAAAAATTACCCAATGCCCAACGCGGAATTAGTGGTTGTTTCCCTGTTAAATTTGTGTATTGGTGTACCAGGTCTATCCAAGAATCACCAGCAACTACCTGATACGTTTTTCTTCCACTTATTGTTTCATATTGTAGCGAATTGTCTTTTTTACTATCTAAATCTAGATAACCAATGGGAGCATTGTCAAAATGAATTGCATACATTTTGGATGAATATACCAGCGGAATTGTATAGTTCATTAATTCGGAATGCGTTTCATACCCATAATGTGCCCTGTTATACAATTGCAATCGATAACCTCTCCGATTCATTCCTAAAGCTCTTGCTCCTCCACCAAAAAGTATTTCTTCAGAAGTTAGATTAAAATCTAACACTTCATTGGTTGCGTTTTTGACATAACCCTTTCGTTCAGAAATTAAGGTCTTATTTTTGTAAGTGTATGTTATTTGAAATGGCATTTTTACTATTGAAACAGAAATCCCTGAAGTGCTAATTTTAATGGTGTTTTCATTTTCTAACACCTCAAAATTAACCGCACTTGGTTTTAATACAACAGCATGTGATTTGTTCTGAAACTTTTCTCCAGTTGGAAGAAAAGAAGTTTCAATAATTTTAGATGAATACGGCTTTATCAGGTATAAGCCATCATTCGTTATAATTTCAATTTGCGAATGTGTCTTGCTATAACTAATATAGCTTCTATCACTATTTTGAGCATTTAATAATGAACAAATTAATAGAACAAAAATCGTTTGAATTTTAAATATTTTCATTTATCCTTTTTTTAATAAGAACGCTACTGGAATTTGAAATCGTTGATTCCAAGAATTTTCTGAATGGTCATGACCTTCAAATTTCAAATTTTTAGCATTTGATTCGTTGAAACCTTTCAATTGTAATACTTCATTTACTCGATGTTGGTATGGCAAATAATATTCATCCAACGTATTTGTTCCATAATCAAAATAGATTTTATGGTTTTCAGGCGAAGGTAAATGTTGTTCTAAATACGTGAAAAACGATGCTGGAATTGGATTGTTTTCAAAAGGCATAATACCTGGCCAATGAGTTGACAAACAGGCTGCTCCTCCAAAAATATTCGGATATTCACACAGTGCATACATGGATATTAGCCCTCCCATACTTGATCCAGAAATATATGTATTTTCAGGAGTTGTTTCTACTGAAAAAGTAGCATCAATAAATGGTTTTACCTCTTCAACAATAAACTTCAAATAATTATCTGATTGCATTCCTTTAAATTCACTTCCATATTGTTTTGCACCAACTTTTAGAAGAGAGTCTTTAAATTTAATCGGTAATAATTCAAAAGGTTTTTTTGGATAATAATCTGAATGTCTAATATCTGAATGATTCCAAATAGCAACAACAATGGTGTTTTTTATTTTATTTTCAGCTATTAAATCTCCAATTATCTCATCTACTTTCCATTCTTGCTTGTTCCAAGTAGTTTCAGCATCAAACAACATTTGTCCATCATGCATATACAAAACAGCATATTTATTTGATGTTGAATAATTTTCTGGCAACCAAACATCTACATTTCTAGGTCTTACAAATTTAGAAGGGAAGTTCTCAATACTTTTTATAGTTCCGGTACTTAGTTTTCCTTTATATTCTGAAAAAACTATACGAGAAACCTCTTCATCTTTTTGATGATTTTCTTTACATGAGCTTAGTAATAAGCTAAAAATAAGAAGATAAAACACCTGCTTCATACTCGTTACATTTTAGATGTAAATAATACAATTCCTTTTGAAGTTAGTTCTATGGAATCTCCCCAAACAAATTCTTCCTGAGTTCGTATATTTTTTACTTTTTTTCCTTTCAGCCCAATTTCAATAAATCTTGATAAATCCAATGATAATGGATTGTTATTTTTATTTAAAATTACAGTTACAATCTCATCATTTAAAATTCTAAATAATACATAAACCCCATTTTTTGGTGCAAAATGAATTGTTTTTCCTGAATGAATAGCTTTACTATTTTTACGATAATTCAATACCGTTTTAAGAAATGACTGCATTTCTCTTTGGTCTGTATTTAATCCTTCTCCATTAAAAGCATTCACTGTATCATTTTTCCAACCACCTGGAAAATCGGTTCTAATTAAACCGTGGTCACCAGGATTTGCGGTGTCATTTAACAGCACTTCGGTTCCGTAATACACTTGTGAAATTCTTGGCAAAGCCAACATATAGCCCAGCGCCATTTTAGTTTTTACAATATCTTCTCCAAATTGTGTATAAATACGACTCATATCATGATTGTCTGGAAAAATCATAATATCGTTTGGTTTCGCATAATAAAAATCATTTGATAATCCTTCATACATTTTCACAAATCCGGTTCCCCAACTTTCATCTTCATTTAAACCATTAACAATGGCATGTTGCATTGGAAAATCCATAGATGATGAAAGATTCGATTCATATCCATCTTTATTTTTAGCACCAGTTTGCCAATAGCCCACTAATAACGGGTTTAAACTCCATTCCTCGCCTACAATGCTAAAATTAGGGTATTCAGCCATAATTGCTCCTGCCCATTTACTCATAAATTCTTTTTCTGGATATGGATACGTATCTTGTCTAATTCCTCCTAAATCAAGTGTTTCTATCCACCAAATACTATTTTGAATTAAGTAATTGGCTACAAATTCATTATTTTGATTTAGATCAGGCATTTTTTCAACAAACCAGCCTTCCGACATTAATTTTGAATCAACTTCAGAGGCGTATGAATCTTGATTGGTAGTTCTTCTATGATTGGTTGTTACTAAATTCCCTTTTAAAAATTCTTCTTGATAATTAATCCAATTTTTTGAAGGTAAATCATACATCCACCAATGTTCACTCCCAATATGATTTGCAACTTGATCCATGACTAATTTAAGACCTCTTTCTTTAGATTTTGTAGCCAATTCAATATATTCATCCATAGTTCCAAATCTTGGATCTGGTTGATATAAGTCTGTAATTGCATATCCGTGATAAGAGCTTTCACTCATGTCATTTGTTAAAACTGGTGTTGACCAAATAGCCGTAAACCCCATCTCATCTATATAATCAAGATGATTTGTAATTCCTTTAATATCACCTCCATGACGTGCATAATGGTGACTTCTATCTATTTTTGTTTCTCTTAACCCATCAACAATATCATTTGAGGTATCTCCATTTGAAAAACGATCAGGAGTTATTAAATAGATAACATCAGAACTATCAAATCCTTTTCTGCTTTTTGAATCTTTACTTCGTTCTTTTAATTCATAATCAATAGCGAAATTATTTCGTTTCCCCTTTTTTGAAAAACCTATTTTAAATGTTCCTGAACCTGCATTTGACACATCTACATTTAAAAATAAATAGTTCTCATTTTCAGTTCTTTTTACACCAACTAACGTAATATTTTCATGCTGTATTGATGGCTTATATTGAGAGATATTATCTCCATAAATAAGTATTTCAAGTTGGTTATAGGCCATGTCAGCCCACCAATAAGGAGGTTCTACTTTTTTTATTTGACCAACCATTGAAATACTAAAAAGAAGTACAACTACAAAAGCTATTTTTTTCATCGGGATATATTATTTTAAACTAAATTATTTAGGTTTCTCGCTATATTTAAATATTCAAGTAAAAATAGAAATTAAACAGTGACTAAATTATATGGAGATACCGTAATTGTTTTATTATTTACTTGAATTTGTACATCCATAGTTCCGTCTAGTTCCAAAACTGTTTCTGAATGATTCACTTTTATTTTCAGAATTTGATTTCTAAAATTAATAGTAAAAGAATACGATTTCCATTCTTTTGGAATTTGAGGATTGAAAGATAATTTTCCTTCATCAGATACACGCATCCCTCCAAATCCTTGCACAATGGACATCCAAGTTCCTGCCATACTTGTAATATGGCATCCTTCATCTACTTCATGATTATAGTCATCCAAATCTAAACGAGCTGTTCGTAAATATTGTTCATATGCTTTTGGCATTCTATCAATAGAAGCTGCTAAAATAGCGTGAACACAAGGTGATAATGACGATTCATGAACTGTTAAGGGTTCATAAAAATCAAAATGACGTTCTAATTCTTCACGACTAAATTTATCTTCAAAGAAAAACATTCCTTGTAAAACATCGGCTTGTTTTATGTAGCAAGAACGTAAAATACGATCCCAAGACCATTTTTGATTGATAGGTCTTTCAGACTTTGGTAATTCATTTACAGGAATTAACTCTTTATCTAAAAACCCATCTTGTTGCAAATAAACTTGGTGTTTATCGCTAAAAGGGAAATACATCTTATCAGCTACTTCCAGCCAACTGTATGTTTCTTCACCTTTTAAATTTGTTTTTTCAACTATCCTTTTGAAATCTTCGGGATAATTATGCTTTACGTTATTTAAACATTCTACCGTATATTCAATACACCATTTTGCTAAATAATTAGTGTAAAAATTGTTATTGATATTGTTCTCGTACTCATTAGGACCTGTAACACCTAGTATTACATATTTATTTTTATCACTTGAAAAATTAGCTCTTTGATGCCAAAAACGTGCAATAGCAATCATCACTTCTAAACCATATTTTGGAACGTACTCAAAATCTTGAGTATACTTAACATAATTGTAAATTCCATATAACATGGCTCCATTTCTATGAATTTCTTCAAAAGTAATTTCCCATTCGTTATGGCATTCTTCACCATTCATGGTTACCATAGGAAACAACGCTGCTCCGTTTTTAAACCCTAGTTTTTCAGCATTTTCAATTGCTTTATCTAGTTGGTTGTAACGGTACAATAATAAGTTTTTAGCTACATTTGAATCTTTAGTCCCCATATAAAAAGGAATACAATAGGCTTCAGTATCCCAATAGGTACTCCCACCATATTTTTCACCAGTAAATCCTTTTGGTCCAATATTTAAACGAGCATCTGTACCAATGTACGTTTGATTTAATTGAAAAATATTAAATCGAATTGCTTGTTGTGCTTTCACATCTCCTTCAATTATGATGTCGGAGGTTTTCCAAATTGCTTCCCACGCGTTTTTTTGAAGTTTTAGTAAGTCTTGAAAACCTAATTCTGTTGCTTTCTCAACATTATTAAAAGAAGCCTCTATTAGTTCATTGTTTTGGTAATTTAATGAACTTACATAACTAGCATATTTATATATGGTAGCTATATCACCTTTTGATACTTTAATAGTATAGGAATAGGTTAATGATTTCTCTTCAACTTTTGATATCTGTTCAACAGGTACTTTTTTAGTATTCAGTTCAAATGAAACTTCCATCGCTGTAGCCACATGAAATTCTGTTTTTAAGGTTTTCGAAAGAATAGCTCCTTTCTGTTTCCCTTCAACAAGTTCTAAAGTTTCCCAAAAATATTCGTCATAATTTGAATCTTCATTTAAAATTCCAGCATCTAAATAAGGTGAGAATGTAATTTCTCCAGCAAAATTTAATGCTTTTACACTATATTCTATCGCTCCAACTTCATTTAATTCAAGGCTTATGAGTCGTTTTGCTTCAACTCTAATTTCTTCACCAGTTTTTAATTTGGCGTTGAAAGAACGGCTTAGCCACCCTTCTTTCATGTTTAGTTCTCTTTTAAAGTTGGATACTTCACAAACATTCAAATCTAAATTTGTTCTATTTATTTGTATGTGAATACCAATCCAATTAGGTGCGTTCAACACTTTTGCAAAATATTCTGGATATCCATTTTTCCACCATCCAACTCTTGTTTTATCAGGGTAATAAACACCTCCAATATAACTTCCTTGGAGAGTTTCACCTGAATAATCTTCTTCAAAGTTGGCACGCTGCCCCATTGCTCCATTTCCAATACTAAATAGACTTTCAGAAGCCTTCACATTATCTGTGTCAAAGACTTCTTCTATTACCGACCATTCATTTGGAATTATATAATTATTGTTCATTTTTCTACTTAATTAGATTCTTTAAAAAATCTAAAGTGATAGCCTCCATATCTTTAAAAACATAATTAGCTTCACTTAAAACTTTCTTATCTCCTATGCCAATACTTACCATTTTGGCAGCATTCGCAGCTTCTACTCCTGCAATGGCGTCTTCTACTACCACGCAATTCCCAGGATTCATATTCATTTTTTTTGCCCCTATTAAAAAAACTTCCGGGTTTGGTTTTGCTTTAGAAACATCGTTACCATCTACTATTGCTGTAAACCTGTTAAACAGTCCAACTTTTTCCAAAATTAATGGTGCATTTTTGCTAGCTGAACCTAAGGCAAACGTTATATTATTAGTTTCTAAAAAAGTTAATAGTTGGTTTACACCCGGAAGAATTTCATCTGATGTCATTTTATAGACATATTCTAAATATTCTTTATTCTTCTCAATTAACAGCGTTTTCTTTTGCTCTTCTGATAGTTCAATATTTCCAATATTTAACAATATCTCCAGCGATTTAACTCTGCTAACACCTTTCAATTGTTCGTTTTGTTCTTCTGAAAAATCGAATCCTAAGGAATTTGCTAAATTTTTCCATGCTAAATAGTGATACTTTGCAGTATCTACTATAACTCCATCTAAGTCAAATATGAAAGCTATTTCTTTATTCATTTAGTTTATTGTTATTGCTTTATCATCTACATCTTTAACTCGTACCACAAGCACTGCTGCAATTAATAATGAGACACCACTAATTACTAATGCGAAAATTGGATTTCCACCGTAAACATATTTCACTATTGGGCCACCTATAATTGCATTTATTATTTGTGGAATTACAATGAAAAAATTAAAAATCCCCATATAAACACCCATTTTCCGAACTGGAATAGAACCCGCTAATATGGCGTAAGGCATTGCTAAAATACTTGCCCAAGCAATCCCAATTCCAAACATTGAAAGGAATAACCAATTCTCATTTGGCACAAAATAAATTGACAGTAAACCCAAACCTCCAAAAATTAATCCGACAGAATAGGTCATTTTTCTACCAATTTTTTTAGCAATTGCTGGTAAAAAGAAGGCGTATACCGCTGAAACAGCGTTGTAAACACCAAATAAAATTCCTACCCAATCACCAGCTGTTTGATATGCTTCACCATGGTCATCTAAAGACAAACCGTAAATATGATGTGCAATTGCTGGTGTGGCAAATACCCACATACCAAATAGTCCAAACCATGAGAAAAATTGAACTGAGCTCAATTGCTTCATGGTTAAAGGCATCTTTTTAAAATCAGAAAAAATATTTAACAAGCTTGCTTCTTCCTCTTCTTCAACTTGATTCTCATCGGCACTGAATTGTGCCATTTCTTCAGGAGAATATTCTTTAGTTGTAAACACAGTAACTAAAATACTAACTACTAAAACCGCAGCCCCAATAATAAATGAGAGCAATAAGTTCAAAGGAACTTCACCTTCTGCGGCACTATTAGATATTCCAAACCAATTTGTCAAAGCATATGGAAGCCAAGATCCTATTACAGCTCCAATTCCAATTAAAATGGTTTGAATACTAAACCCAAGTGTTCTTTGATCTGAAGGTAATAAATCTGCTACCAAAGCTCTAAATGGTTCCATGGCCACATTAAACGATGCATCCATAATCATAAGCATCCCAGCACCAACCCATAAAGCGGGTAAAAACGCAGTAAACATATCGGCATTTGGCATTAAAACTAATCCCAATGATGCTACTAAAGCCCCTGCTAAAAAGTAGGGTCGTCTTCTACCAAGCCTTGTCCAAGTTCTATCGCTATAATAACCTATTATAGGCTGAACTATTAAACCTGTTAATGGTGCAACAACCCAGAACCAAGAAAGTTCATGTACATCTGCACCAAAAATTTGTAATATCCTACTAGCATTGGCATTTTGCAATGCAAAACCCATTTGAATTCCTAGGAACCCGAAACTCATGTTCCAAATATCCCAGAAACCTAGTTTCCGTTTTTCCATAAATGTTACTATTAAAAAATTAACAATGTAAAGCAGTATTGCTTAAATTGTTTTTTGTGAAGTGTGAAAAATAGTACTGTAAAATCTCTTTTACCAAGCAAATATATAAATTAATTTTAAATTTTCTTTCTTTTAAATTGAAGAATTGAGTTAAAATTCTAGAAACCTACTACTACAACCTTTGAGTTGCATAGATTTTTTTTGATAGCTCTTAAATTGTAAAAAAAGATTATTCTAAAGTTACACTAAAACCTCCTTATTATACTGATAGTGTAGATTTTCTAACTTTTAAATTTGGAGAAATAACTTCTTTTTGAAAGTCATTTGGTGCTGTATTTTCAATTCTGCTAATTAGCAATTCAGCTGCTTGCCTCCCCATTAAATCGCCATGTTGCACAACAGAAGTTAATCGTGGCGAAGTAAATTCTGAAATTAATCCGCTTGTAAAACCAATAATAGCTACATCATCTGGTACTACAAGTCCTTTTGCCTTAGAAGCTTTTAGTGCAATAGCTGCATAAATTTCATTTACAGCTAAAATGGCATCAGGTGGGTTTTCTACATGAATTATTTTTCCAATTTGTTCATATAGATCTTGGTCGTCATCAATTTTATAAATTAAACTTTCATCAATAGCAATATCATTGGAAACCAATGCTTTTAAATACCCTTCTTTTCTTAGAGAACCAACTGTAATATAATCTTGAGTTGTTATCAAGGCAATACGCTTTGCACCTATTTCAACCAAATGATTTGTAGCTTTAAAAGCACCTCCTACATCATCAATAATTACTTTATCGCATTCAATTTCATCAATTGTACGATCAAATAACACCAATGGGAAATCATCTTTAATAAGTGCCTCAAAGTGCTTATAGTCTTGAGTTTCTTGAGTTTCTCTTGCTACAGAAACTATTAACCCATCTACACTCCCATTGGTAAGAACACCAAAATTTGAAACTTCTTTTTCATAGGATTCGTTGGATAAACAAACCATTACATTGTACCCTTTTTCATTTGCATATTGCTCAATACCATTAATAACCGTTGAAAAAAAGTGATGTACAATTTCTGGAATAATTACTCCGATAACGGAAGTTTTCTGATTACGAAGTTGCAATGCTAAACTATTTGGTTTGTAGTTATAATAATCTGCAAAGGCTTTAATTTTACCTCTGGTATCTTCACTAATTTCATGGCTATCCTTTAAGGCTTTAGAAACCGTTGAAATAGACACTCCAAACTCTTTTGCAATTTTTTTTAGGGTAATTCTCGGTTTCATTTGTTTCCTTTTTTTACATAAAAAAATATAAAATTCTATTTATGCTTATATCTATTAATTAGCACTAAAATCGGCTTCCTTACAAAGATAAAATTTAAACTGAAATAATGTAAAAATCTGCACAGAAAATCTTTCCATTTTAAATAAACAACAGCTAAAACAACGTTCATCAAAAAAAAATCTAAAAAAAGTTAATTTACTCTAACGTTTGCGTAGAAAAGTTATGAACACGAAAACGTTTGCGTGCCTTTAAAACTAACAGGAATCATTGTTAAATATATGTTAACTCCATAACTTCACAAAGTGAAATGTAATGAAAATAGTACAAATTATTTAAAAACTTAATTATTAATTAACTTAAAATAGATGAAAAATATCAAACTTTTTCTATTGACTGTTATCGTATTTCTACCTATTAGTTTGTTCGCACAACAAACAATAACTGGTAAGGTAACAGAAAAAGCTACTGGTGGTGAATTACCAGGAGTTGGTATTATTATAAAAGGAACCACAAGAGGTGCCGCAACTGATTTTGATGGGAACTATTCCATCGAAAATGTAAATCAGGGTGATGTTCTTGTATTTTCTTATATTGGGTTTACTACCCTGGAAGTAACTGTAGAAGCTAATGCTGTTATTAATGTAGCATTGGATCAAGATACAGAAAATTTAGATGAGATTGTACTTATTGGATATGGTACAACTACAATTAAAGATGCAACTGGTTCAGTTGCAGCTATAACAGAAAAGGATTTTAACCAAGGAAATATTGTTTCACCTGCCAGCCTTATTACAGGACGTGTAGCTGGTGTTAGCATTACAACTGATGGAGCACCTGGTGGAGGATCTGCGATTAGAATTCGTGGAGGATCTTCATTAGATGCATCAAATGATCCTTTAATTGTTTTGGATGGAATGCCTCTATCAAGTAGTAGTGGTGGATCTAGAGGTATTTTAGCTTCTATAAACCCAAATGATATTGAGTCATTCTCTATATTAAAAGATGCTTCTTCAACTGCAATTTACGGTTCTAGAGCTTCTAATGGTGTAATTATTATTTCCACTAAAAAAGGAAAGGCTACTTTTAGAGCTGAATACAATGTGAAAGTTGGAATGATTACCTTGGCTGACAAAATTGATGTTTTTTCAGCAGATGAATATCGTGCTATCATTGCAGAACATCGTCCAGATGATGTTGGTATGTTAGGATCTGCAAATACAGATTGGCAAGATGTTATTTACCAAGATGCTATTACAGTAGATCAATCAGTTTCATTGAGTGGGCAAATATTTGATAAAATACCTACTCGTTTTTCTTTTGGACATACACAACAACCTGGGTTGAGAAGAACTTCAAAATTTGAAAGAATTTCTTCATCATTATCTTTAAACCCTAAGTTTTTTGATGATCACTTAAAAGTAAATGTGAATGCAAGTTTAAACTACGAATTTAACCGATTTGCAGATGGAGTTGAAGGTTCAGCAATTTATATGGATCCAACACAACCAGTTTACGATGCAACTTCTCCTTTTGGAGGATTCTTTGAGTATCATACCAATGGTGTACGTAATAATGCGAATAGAAATCCATTAGCTAGTTTATTACAAAGAGAAAACAAAGGCCAAGTACAACGCTTTTACGGAAATGTAGAATTAGATTATAAATTACACTTTTTTCCAGATTTAAGAGCTGTATTAAATATTGGTTACGACAGATCTGAGGGTGAAGGATTTAACTATCTTTCTACTGAAAGTGTCAACGGATTTGAAGTTGAACCGGGTAATTACATTGGTTCAAGATCTGAATATACTAGTGAAAGAGTTAATTCATTATTAGATGGATATTTAACCTATAATAAAGAACTAGAAGATGTAAATGTTGAAGTAACAGCGGGTTATTCTTATCAAAAATTTGAAGGAGAAGATTTCAATACTGGAAACTTAGTAGATCCAGACAGAGAATCTGATGTTTATACACAACCTGATGTTGTATTGATAGGTTTCTTTGGAAGAACTAACATTTCTTTTATGGATAAATATTTATTGACTCTTTCATATAGAAGAGACGGTACATCAAGGTTTAGTGCAGACAATCGTTGGGGTAACTTCCCTGCAGCTGCAATGGCTTGGAAAATTAGTGAAGAGAATTTCTTGAAAAACTCAAATACAATTTCTAACCTTAAACTAAGATTAGGTTGGGGTATAACTGGACAACAGGCTATTCCTGCTGCTTATGCATTCCTTGGAAGAACGGTTATTGGATCTTCAGTATCTCAATATATATTTGGGAGTTCTCCAGTTAGTGTTGCTATTCCTCAAACAAGGATAGAAGATTTAAAATGGGAAGAAACAACTACGTATAATGTTGGACTGGATTATGGTCTATTCAACAATAAAATATCAGGTTCTGTAGATGTTTATTTAAAAGAATCTAAAGACCTTTTAGCAAACGTTGCTATTTCTGACGGATCTAACTTTAGTAATTCAGGATTCCAAAATATTGGTGAATTTACTTCTAGAGGTATTGAATTTTCTTTAGGTGCAGATTTAATTGATAAAGATGATTTAAAATTAGACATTAATTATAATGTTTCATTTAACCAAACAGAAATTGATAAGTTAGCATTAGAACAAGATATTCGTGTTGGTGGAATTGGTGGTGGTACAGGTGGTACTGTTCAATTACACAGCCAAGGGTTTGCCCCATATTCATACTATGTATACAAACAATTATACACTGCAAGTGGTGCTCCTATTGAAGGTGCTTACGCAGATTTAAATCAAGATGGAATTATCAATGATAGTGACCGTTATATTTATAAAAAACCAGATGCTGATGTTCAAATGGGATTCCAATCAAACCTAAATTATAAAGATTTTGATTTCTCTTTTAACTTAAGAGCTAGCATTGGAAATTATATGTACAACAACGTAAATTCCTCTCGTGCACAATATGACTTGTTACAAGATGTAACTGCATTAGGAAACCTTCCTGTTTCAGTTTTAGAAACTGGATTTAATACTACTTCTGATGTTATTATTTCTGATCTTTACATTGAAAATGCTTCATTTTTGAAAATGGACAATGTAACTCTAGGGTATACATTTAATGGTTTTAACAATCACGAAACATCTAGTATCCGTTTATGGACTGGTGTAGAAAATGTATTTACTATTACAAATTATACAGGCCTAGACCCTGAAGTTTTTGGTGGAATTGACAATACAATTTACCCAAGACCTAGAACTTTCTTGATAGGGGCTAATATTAAATTTTAAACGAAACGAAAATGATAACAAAATATTTAAATAAAATTTATTTTCTGTTAGGAATTCTATTTTTCTTTAGTGCTTGTACTGATGATTTAAATGTTATTCCTCAAGATGATGATGAATTCCTTTCTGAAGATTTCTACGCTAGTTCAAACGCTTATGAACAAGCTTTAGCTGGTGTTTATGGAAACCTTTCACTTACAGGAACAGACGGAGCTGGTTCTTCAAATATTGCTGGTATTGATGCTGGTACTAGTCAATATGGACGTGTACTTTGGTACTTGCAAGATTTAGCAGCTGACGAAGCTTTATGGTCTTATGAAAATGACCCTGGAACAAAAGAGATCCAACGTAATATTTGGACTGCTGCAAACCCAATTTTTAGAGGTATGTATGGTAGAGCTATGTTTTCAGTTGCATTGGCAAATGATTTTTTAAGAGAATCTACTGATGATAAATTAGCTGAAAGAGGACACACTAGTGATGTCGCTGGCGTAATTGTTGCTTATAGAGCAGAAGCTCGATTGTTAAGAGCCTTATCTTATTACCACTTAATGGATTTATTTGGAAAAGCTGCATTTGTAACGGAAGCTGATCCAGTAGGTACTTACCAAGCACCAGAATACAATAGAGCTCAATTATTTGATTTTATTGAATCTGAATTATTAGCTATTGAAGGTGATTTAGTTACTGCAAATGCTAATGAATATGCAAGAGCTGATAAAGCTGTAGCTTGGATGATCTTAGCTAAATTATACTTAAATGCTGAAGTATATATAAACACAAACCGTTACGCAGATTGTATTACTCAGTGTAATAAAATTATTGGTGGTGGTTATAGTTTAGCTTCAAATTGGTCGTTAAACTTTATGGCTGACAATGATTTTAATGAAGCTGGAATGAATGAGATTATTTTCCCTTTAGTTTCTGATGGTGTTGTAACTCAAAACTACGGTCCTACTACTGTTATTATTAATGGTGAAGTTGGAAGTATTGAAGGAAATGGCGAAGACCTAGGAGTTAGTTCTGGTGGTTGGGGTGGTGCTCTACGAGTACGTAAGCAATTTGTAGAAAAATTCTCAGATGTTGGTAGTGATGATAGAAATACACTAATAAGTGCTGGTAGAGATATTGACATAGTAGATGTAGCCGATAGAGATTCTGGATATATTATAACAAAATATAGCAATAGAACTTCAACAGGTTCTGCAGGTTCAGATCCTTCTTTTGTAGATACAGATTTTCCTCTATTTAGATTAGCTGATGTTTATTTAATGTATGCTGAAGCCTTTTTAAGAGGTGGTGGCGGAAGTGAAAGTGAAGCCTTAGGTTATGTAAATGACCTAAAAGCTAGAGCTAATGCATCTCTAATTTCTTCAAATGAATTAACGTTAGATTTTATAATTGATGAACGTTCTAGAGAATTATATTGGGAATCTCACAGAAGGCAAGACTTAATACGTTTTGGTTTATTCACTGGAGGTAATTACAATTGGGCCTGGAAAGGAAATGGAGCAAATGGAATTGCTATAGGTAACCATATGGCAGTGTATCCACTTCCAAGTGAGAGCTTAGCTGCAAATCCTAATTTAACTCAAAATCCTGGATATTAATCAACTTTTAATTATATAAGATTATGAAAAATATTTTTAAAGTACTGTTTCTTTCAATCCTTTTGGTTACAATAACCTCTTGTGATAATGAAGATTCAATACAGTTAACCTTAGCTCCACAGGGAAGTGGAGTAATAACTGAACCTGCTCAGGGAACTGCCATTGTGTTAAACCCTGAAGAAAGTCAGATAAATCCTGCTTTAACCATAAATTGGACTGCGTCTACTTTTGGTACACCAACAGAGATTACTTATACTGTAGAAATAGCACCAACAGGTACTGCATTTGCAAATCCTTTTGAAGCTGCTTCAACTACAAATAGATATGTAACTTGGAATATTGGTGAATTAAATAATCTTGCAGTAAGTGCTGGATTATCTCCTTTTATTGAAGGAGAATTAGATATTAGAATAGTTTCAACTGTTGGAACAACTGGTAGTTTACCACAAACATCAGAAACTGTATCAATATTTGTAACATCATTTACAACAGATTTACCAACAATAGCAGTTCCTGGAAACCACCAAGGTTGGGATCCTGCAACTGCTCAATTATTAGCGTCTTCTGCCTTTGGACAAACCGATTACGAAGGATGGGTTTGGTTAGATGGTGAATTTAAGTTTTTAGCTCCAAATGAAACTGGAGGGTTTTTCTGGGGTAATTTAGACTGGGGAGATGATGGAACTTCATCAGGAATTCTTATTGATGAAGATGGTGAAGCCAATGCAAACGCAGAAACTGCTGGGTATTATTTTGTAAAAGCAGATACAGATGCTTTAACATACTCATTTGCAGCTGTAAACTGGGGAATTATTGGTGAAGCAACTCCTACTGGTTGGGATAGTGATACTGATTTAGTATATGACTCAGAAACTAGAACTTTATCAGTTGATATTGACTTATCAAGTGGTGGATGGAAATTTAGAGGAAACAACGAATGGGGACCATTTGAATATGGTTCATTTAATGATGATGGTTTCTTACAACCTGGTGGAGATTTTACTTTCGATGGAACTGCTGGTAATTACCGTGTAGTACTAGATTTGAGTAATCCAAGAGAGTATACTTTTACGTTAACTCCTAACTTTTAGGAAAATTAAATCGAATTAATATGAAATATATATATAAATTAATATTGCTTTCATTAATCATTACAGGAATTACTTCCTGTGATGAAAATGAAAACTTTGAGATACTAGCTCCACAAGGAGGTATTGCAATTAATAGTCCTATAGATGGATCTTCTATTGCTCTCAATGATTCCAATGAAGCAAATCCAGCATTAACAGTAAGCTGGACTGCAACAACATTAGAAGGAACTGGAGTAACATATACTGTTGAGGTTGCTCTTTTAGGTAGTGAATTTGAGTCACCTGCAGTTATTGGAACTACTACTGAGACTTCTATTAGCTTAAATGTATTAGAATTAAATACTTTGGCGTTAGATGTTTTAGGAATAGAAGGTGATACCGAAGCTGGTATAGATATTAGAGTATCTTCTGGTAGTGAGTTTTCACAAACAATTTCTGTACTGTTAACTCCTTACAAAGTAGAGTTTACTGAATTCTTCTTAGTAGGTTCACTTACAGGATGGGATCCAACAACTTCTCTTCCAATGAATAACATTGGCTTTAATGAATTTGAAATAACAATTGACCTTGTTGATGGTGATGAATTTAAATTCTTACCTACTAATATTGACTGGTCTGGTGATTTTGGTGAAGACCCAGATAATGCTGGAACTTTAATTGAAGATGGTGAAGTTAACTTAGTTGGATATCCTGCTGGTAAATATGAAGTGTATGTTAATTTGAACAACTTTACATTTACATTAACAGAAATTATTGCGCCTTCTAATTTATATTTAGTTGGTTCATTAACTGGATGGGATCCTGCAACTTCACTTCCATTTAATAATACAGCTGAAAATGTTTTCACAATTGTTATTGATTTACCTGATGGTGGAGAATTTAAATTCTTACCAACCAATACAGGATGGGATGGAGATTTTGGAGAAGACCCTGCAAATGCTGGTGGTATAATTCAAGATGGTGAGCAAAATATAACAGGCTATGCTGCTGGTAAATATTTAGTAACTGTAGATTTTAATACATTAACCTTCAATTTACAAACAGTTGAAAGCTTGTTCTTAGTAGGTTCATTAACTGGTTGGGATCCTGGAACATCTGTTCCTATGGCAGAAGCTAGTCTTGGAGTGTTTTCTACTATTATAGATTTACCTGATGGTGCCGAATTCAAATTCTTACCAAGTAATGCTGGTTGGGATGGAGATTGGGGTGAAAACTCTGCTAATCCAGGTTCTATCATTCAAGACGGTGAAAGCAACCTTGTAGGTTACAGCGCAGGATTGAAAGTAATTGCTGTTGACTTTAACACTATGAGTTTTACAGTTTCTGATGTTAGTGCAATTCCAACAAACCTATACTTAGTAGGTGGATTTAATGGATGGAGCAACGATGCTGGAAATCCTCAATTTACTGAAAGTAGTTCTGGTGTATTTGTAATTACACAAGCACTAACTGCTGGTGACGAATTTAAATTTGTTCCTGTTGCAGGTGACTGGAATAATGATTGGGGTGAAAGCCAAGCATCTCCAGGAGTATTAGAACAAAATAGTGAAAATAACGTAGGTGTTTCTGCGGATGGAAGCTATCAAATAACAGTTGATTTTAATAATGGAACTATAACTGTTGTTCCTGTTACTTAAATATAAGTATTACTCTATGATTTTGTATAGAGCAATAATACATTAACTTTTTGCTATGAATTGGTTCTTTAAAAGATCCGATTCGTAGCATTTAGTTATAAATTCAATAAAAATGAAACATAAATTACTCTTATTACTTTTAATAGTACCAATACTTGCCTTCGCTCAAGTTACCACTAACCCAACAATACCAACTGCAAATAATGAAGTTACCATCACCTTTGATGCTACTGGAACTCCAATAGAAAATTATACAGGTGATCTCTATACACATACGGGAGTAACTGTAAATGGTACTCAATGGCAAAATGTTATAGGTGAGTGGGGTAATAATACCACACAACCACAGCTTACTAGAGATGGATCTAATCCTAATTTATATACGTTGCTAATAACGCCCGATGTTACCACATTTTATGGCGTTGCAACTGGTACAATCTCTGAATTAAATTTTGTTTTTAGAGCATCTACTGGTTCACCTCAATCACCTGATATTTTTGTTCCTATATTTGCTGAAGGTTTGAATGTTACATTTACAAGCCCTACAGATCAAAGTGCTTATAATTTAAACGATATTATTACAATTAGTGCAGAATCTTCAATTGCAGCTGATTTAGAACTTCTTGTAAACAACATTTCTCAGCAAACAGTTACTAGCACTACAACAATTTCAACTTCATACACATTAACTACAACTGGAACGCAAACTTTAAAAGCTATTGCAACTGCTAATTCCGAAGTAAAAGAAGCTAATATCTCTGTTTATGTAAAAACTGCTACACAAAATGCAACACAACCTACAGGGCTAAATTATGGTATTAATAAAAACCTTGATAATTCTGTTACTTTTTTATTAAAAGCACCAGGTAAAACTGATGTATTAATTTTAGGAGACTTTAATAATTGGGCATTAGATGCAACTTACCAAATGGCAAAAGATGGTGATGATTTTTGGGTTACAATATCTGGTTTAGATATTAATACTGAATTTGCTTACCAATACCTAATTGACTATGATATTAAAGTCGCTGATCCTTATTCAGAAAAAATATTAGATCCTTGGAATGACCAATGGATAAAAGATGGTAATTATCCTAATCTAAAAGCCTACCCTACAGATTTAACAACAGGGTTTGTATCAACTTTTATAATTAATGAACCTTCATATAGTTGGAATGTTACAGATTTTATAAAACCTGCACAAGACAATTTAATAATTTACGAATTACATATACGAGATTTTACCGAATCAGACTCCTATAATGAAGCTCTAACACATTTAGATTACCTAGAATCACTTGGAGTAAATGCTATTGAATTAATGCCTATAAACGAGTTTGAAGGTACTGATAGTTGGGGTTATAACCCTGCACTGTATATGGCATTAGATAAAGCTTATGGTACAAAAAATGATTTCAAAAATTTTGTTGATGCCTGTCACCAAAGAGGCATAGCTGTTCTAGCTGATATTGTTTTTAACCATTCATATGGACAATCTCCTCTACTTCAAATGTATTGGGACAGTGCAAATAATAAACCCGCAGCAGATAACCCTTGGTATAATCAAGATCACAATTTTGTAGATAACACAAGTGCCTGGTGGGGGTATGATTTTAATCATGAATCAGCTCTTACTACCGAGTTTTTTAATGACGTTTTAACTTATTGGATGGCTGAGTATAAAATTGATGGATTTAGATTTGATTTTACAAAAGGATTTTCAAATACTATTTATTCTGGTACAGACAATTGGGGAAGTGCTTATGATCCAACTAGAATAACTATTTTAAAAAATTATGCAGATCACGTTTGGAATCATAATCCAACTAACAAACCATACGTTATTTTTGAACACTTATCTGACAATACAGAAGAAACAGAATTAGCAAATTATGGTATTATGCTTTGGGGAAACATGAACCATGCTTATAATGAAAATACAATGGGTTGGAGTGGAAATACTGATATTTCTTGGATTTCTTATCAAAATAGAAATTGGAATAACCCTCATGTTGTAGGTTATATGGAGAGTCATGATGAAGAGCGTTTAATGTACAAAAATCTTACTTTTGGGAATAGCTCAAATACAGACCATAATGTGAAGGACTTAAATATTGCCTTGGCTAGGCAAGAACTTGCAGGAATGTTTTTATTTACGATCCCTGGTCCAAAAATGATTTGGCAATTTGGAGAACTTGGGTACGATGTTAGTATTGATGACCCTGGTAGGGTTGATAGAAAACCTATTCACTGGGAATATTTTGATGATGTTAATAGAAAACAGATTTATAATACTTGGGCAACACTTATTGAATTTAAAAAACAACAGCCTGTTTTTAATTCTTCAGACTACACATTAAATGTTGGTGGCTTAACAAAATCAATTGTATTAAGGCATACATCTATGGACGTTGTTATCATTGGTAATTTTGATGTTACCAGTAAATCTATAGCACCTCAGTTTACACAAACCGGTATTTGGTATGAGTATTTTACAGGTGAAGAAAAAAGTGTTACTAATATCTCAGAATCATTAACACTTAACCCTGGTGAGTATAAATTATATTCAACCGTTAAATTATTAGATCCTAGAGGAGGTTTAGCAACTGATGATAGCGATATAGATGGAGTTGTTGACACTGAAGACTTATGTCCAAACACTCCATTCGGTGCCACTGTTAATTCAACTGGTTGCCCAATATTTTCATTACCTTTTGATAATTTTAATGTAGAAGTAATTAGTGAAACCTGTCCAGATAAAGACAATGGACAACTAATAATTGAAGCTAATTCAGCTCAGAATTA